>JGI24159J19872_10001818_pt1 | contig 24340 bp, 24 predicted proteins | sample Ectturendosymbi4_FD_19872 | JGI IMG/M metagenome (IMG submission 19872)
GCCCCTTTCAAAGTAAAATATCTGCACATTACACTTTCTGTAGGGGGCCGCTTTGAAAGCAGAGTACTTACTTATGATCTGCTTTGTAGTACATTATGTGAGTGAATAACAAGTTTTTCATCAAAAATCAGGAAAATTTATGCGCGTATCACCTCAAGGGGGTCCCCAAAAAAGGGGGGCCCGAGGCAAGTGCCTCGCTCGCCTCCCCTTAAACACACCACTGCTGAAAACACTCAACAACCACAAGCCCAGCCATACATCCGATCACCTGCTGATCATGCCTTCACCCATACATCCGGCCAGCACCTGATCATGCACATAACCACGAAAAACGTGACCAGACATCATATGTTCATCACATGACTCTCATCGAAACGAACCAGTGTATTGCGCAATAACAATGACTTAATGAGCTTTTATTAGTAACAAATGCATGGGGAATTCCTGAAAATTTCAGTATAAAAGGAGCAGTTTTCGTCTCTAAAAATCGGATTGGAAGTAACAGCGGTGGCGACTTGTTCCAATCTCTTCCGAAGTTTAAACTCTTAAAGTTTGGCTTCAGAAGTAAAACACTCTGCCTCTTGGAACCCTGTGTTCACTGGAGGTTAAGTTGGGTGGAGTACTACTATGGGTATCCCCATTTAGCCCACAGATCAGGAGTTTTTGAACTGGTTAAGTCCTATAAACGGGCTTTATCCGGTCAAGTTAAGTGGCTTGTCCAGGCAAAGCTCTGTCACTTTAGGCAATAAAAATGGGAACTGTAAAAACACAATTCCTACCAGTCTATCAAGCAATGCGTTGTTAAACGAAGCGCTTTTGCTGGCATTAAGCCTTGCGTCATGAACTGCTGAAACGTGACAGTTACAAAGAAAGCTGCACATTGCTTTGAATAATGACAACTTTCCGTTGAGAGACTAAGTTACGCTATGATCGTTCAGAACTAATAGTGAGAATTAAATGATGCAGCTAACAATACGCTGAAATAATCGTTAAAAGTATAGAATGATATATAACTCTAAGAAATCGTTTTATTTGATTGCACAGTTGCATGGGTTGTTCTTGTTCGTGAAGTTGACTCGAGAAGTGTTGCAAGTTAAAAAGAATTATTATTGGTGAGTACAGTTGTTTGATTATCGTTACATGTCATTTATGAAGTTATATAAATCATTAAAAATTAAATAAACTTTGCGATTATTGCCGGTAGTATTTATAAAGAAGTATCCGAAGTAAGTAGGGCGGTTAAGCAAACGAGCGAGATTTTGTGATAACTGTCCATGATAATGAAGCGAACCCACTAAATTGATTACTACTGTATCAAAATCAGGCTTTATTTTCCTACCATAGAGAATAAAACCTGTACACACGGTTGACCGTTTGAAACTTGCTAAACTACACAAGAATTGAGAACGCGCATGAAGCACGCATGAAAATTTTCGTTTTTTAATATGTGGCTGTTGTATGTACAATCACTAAGGGGAAAGAAAAGATACGGGCTTGTGTGAGCCGTTATGATCAATCCGCCTGAAATGCCAAATAATCACGGAGCTCGAAACGAAGCACATATTGCAAGCACAGGTGTGCGACGGTATTAGCACAAAAAACGAAACGGGGAACTAGTGATGCTTCATAAAATCAAATAGGATACCTGTTGGGACAGTTTTGAAATTCGGCTCAGAAATTCAATTAAACGTTCATAATTATCTTCAGTGTTGATGTAACTGGACCCAACCAAAAAAACACCAGTTTTTTCTTAAAGTCCACTTAAAAAAACAATAAAACCCACCAAAAATCCCACTCTACTTTCCTTTGAAAAATGTCCTATGAAGTAAAAAATAAAATAAGCAGCACACTTGTACAGCTGACTGTAGGCCAACATTTTTTTATGAAAGCAAACGAACAGCAACGAAATTTCAAGGACTTGAAAAAAGAGAAGAATAATTCGAACAGTTTGAATAATTTCTACTGGTTATCTTCTTCAGCTCTGCAAAATCGGTATATTTTAATCAATTTTTCTGTCTTCTCTGCATCCAAGCTGTTTCTGATGTTGGAACATACCAAACCATATGTTGAAAAAATACACTATATAAATGATGAACCAGCAGGGCATGTACATAAACTTGATGTGAAACTGCAAAGTTTGTGTGGGAGAGGCTTTTCTCTGTTTGCTGTGCGCGTTCTTGCCAAGCCTTACCACTTTGGAGTGAATTGATCAACAACACTTTGCGAAAGCAATGATGGGCTACATTTCTTTACCCTCAAATTTGAATGCCATAATAGGTATAACAAGTTATTATTGTGTAAATCTGACAATGGTGATATCGCATGACGCAATGAAAACAATGGAGAATGTGATTTTTGCGTTTTTCATAAAAAAAGAAAACTTTTTTCAAAAAACAAAAAAAATCGGATTTAAGAAAAAGAAAAAACAGGTTGTTTTTTAAAAAACAGTTTTTCTCAACCCTGATTGTCTTTCAATTCTTATTATGATTTTCCCATGATCGCACGATCTGGAAAAAGTCACGTCACTATCACTTTGGTTGGGTGTGCACCGCACAGTTAGAGCATAGGTCCCGGTATTGAAGAATGTGAAAATTACTGGCATTTCAATACGTAAAAATTAGTGTTGACAACAAAACAAGTTTCGAAAAACTAAATCCATGCAGCATGTTTTGGATGCCCGGGGCCGGTGCCCCCCTCTGCACGGCACTGAACCGCTGGCATTTGACGTTTCTTAATTATTACGCCAAATCTCCAAATCTTCAATTTGGCGCCCCTAAGGTTTTGTTCCCGAGTGCAGATGTCCATTGCCCCCCTATTTACGCCACTGCACAATGCTTTAAAAACCGCGCCGCAATATTGTGGTGTGCACCGCGTTTTCCATAGAGAACATTTCGCAGCAAAACAGCCATGACTATTTTCTTCAGATGGTTAAACAATCAACTCGACCTTGCAACTACTCTAGTTTTTCAGTTTCATTTATACTTATCTTACTTTCTGTAGATCTTTAAGAGTGTCACGCAGGGGCCATGTCGTCTTGCTTGCGCCGTGGGCCACGCGGCTGCTTTCGCAGTGAACGCTGCATTGATGGCGGGTCTGTGGCAGCACGGCGCGTGAACTGCACCCACTCCTTAATGGCAAGTACGAGGTTGAACATGCCCGCAAGTAGCCTACCGTTTTTGAAGTCTTCGGCATGGCACGACCAGGAATCGAACCTGGCCTATCAGCTTTGGTAGCGCGTGCTCAATGAACTGCATTACTTGGCTGATTTTTCAATTGCCTGTGCATATTGTATTTCGCAAACGTTCGGAATGCTACCAGAAAAACACTATACTATTGTTTTTAAATTTAATCGTTCGACCGAAGTCCTATAGGATCACCAGGAAAATTACAAATAAGATGTTATAGCAGAAAACCGAAAGATGTGGAAGCGGTTGCTTTACCTTAGTTTACCACAATTAATCAGCAAGTGAGTGGATTTTCGTTTAGTTTGAAGCTTATCATGGCCTTGTGCTTACAAGACTGATTTAAGATGCTACATGTAGCCTACATTGACTTAACGGATTGTCACATTTTCAGCTTGATGGAACAAAAGTATTGCATTCATTGGTGTATCGGTTGCAGTCGGGGCCCCCTTGCTCCTGAAAAAAGCAGATGGCGCTTTCTCTGAGACTCCCACAATTAACGACGACGCAAATTCAAAAACAATAACATACCAATGAGCCTTGAAGCCACAGCGAAGGAATTTATGAGCGCAACCTCTCGTATCGCTGAAGAACAAACGTCTGTTACAACTGCTCGCAGGTGGGGATGGAACTCTGAAAGAAGGTTGTCCGCTGCGGAACCAGCAACTCGCGCAGTTATTGTTGCAGTTATAGGACCTGACGCTCCACCTAGTGACGACATTTCATTGCGTCACATGGAGCTGCAACATCCTTGACAACTCAGCGGGACGAGTTCAAATTTATCAAATCTAAAATACATCTGCCAGGGCGTTCAACTCATTGCCTGTGAATTAAGTCAAGCAGCACACGACTGAAAACGCCGTATTTTGGGAAGGTGTTAACCTTGGCTGTGTCCAAAACCCACCGTTCCTCTAAGACTTTAGGAGTTCGTGTCTGAGACTACGAAAGGTAGGTCACGACACAGATGCAACAAACACTGAACAGTGCTGCCGAACGCAAAATGGAAATGCAGTCTTACAACGATGGAGCGTGTACTAAAATGCATACAAAACAGTCATATAAAAATAAGTTTTTTCAGATCAAATACAAATGCACTTTACAGCTTCACACGGGGTTACACTACTACAGCTAACCTATATGAAAAATAGATCAACAACTAATTCGTGAACTGAATTATTCCGGCTGGTGAGTTCAAGATGATGTGTGCTACAGCGGGTTGCAACTACGTTAAAGTAAACCTTTATGAACCAAACACTTCAAATAAAAGCAATCCCCACAAATAATTTTTTAGCACAAAGCGTTCGTTTAAACACAGCGGGAGGAGTATTAATATTTGGGGAATAGACGATTGTGGAGTAACCATTACGTTACCGCGTAGCATCAACTGCTGGTCATACTTTAAAAACACAGTCATTGAAATACGTAAAATTAATTTGGCCTTTCCAAACGTATTGTTTAAATGGGTAGGAAATGAAAACAAGGGCTTAACGGTTGACATGCGTGTTTGAAAGAAAACAAAGTAAGCACAGTGGTCGGCAAACACGGAGCCGCGGGTCCGTGAAGAAATTGTTACCGGGCCGTGCGGAACCAAAGCCAAATTGGTCCAAAAGTGACTGGAACGACTGACAAGGAACACACTGCGGGTGCCATTGACTACCATATATCCCTACAGGTTGGAGCATCTTACTGCGGCAAAGCAAGCCCAGATCTCTCACTGAATCAGTGCCATGATGACTTACGAGTTGTAATAAAATTGCTTGTGCCAAACATTATTTTGCTGAGGGTCGGTCCACATAATCATGCGAGGATGAAACCGGTCCGCAGTGCGAAAGAGTTGCTAGCAGACCATTTGTCGCACTGCTGATGCTTCATTTCTCGAAAGTTTATGAAGAACTGCACGAACGGAACCTAAAAAATACAGGGTTTCTACCAACAGCATTAACAAGTATGGTTTGCGATTTAAGTCGCTTACGTGTAAGACAAAAGATTTATTTCATACGATCCGTCAATGTCAAAGCGTCCCAACTGCACAGACGGCGCAGAATTCTCGGCGTTCTCGAAAAGAGTGAGCATTTTCCGCATGTTCTGCGACAGATCTTCAGGGTCTGGCATACCATCCACTTTAGCTTGTTCAGGTAACTTCCAGCCGCTTGAGATCGTGTCGTCATTTGCTGTTTCTGTTCGTCTATGAAGAAACAAGTAGAAATTTTTAAGCACCCAGTAAATTTCAACCCATGCCGCAAAAAATTGGGTCAACGGGTTTTCAGTGTCCTGACGTTTTCGCCTTGACTCAAATAAAACATTTAATGTTTGCGCCAACACTTAATATCGATTTCGTATTAAAAATTTTGCTGCCTGATTGGACTGCGTCATCTTTGCGGAGACCAGTTACGTTGACGCTTGCATGAAAGGACACTTATCGGGAATCAAACTTATAGGCAAATCGGTAAACAGTGAGTGTGAGGAAGACACGGGGGTGTAGTGGGGGCGTCCCCACACTTTTTACATGTTTTCGTTTGTAGTGTAATGTAAATGAATACTCCATTTTATATTGAATTAAAAATGAGTGTGAAGTTGTTGAAAATGGCTTGTTTTTTTTGCATGGGTTCCCACGCTTCTATTTTTAGCACTACACCCCTGAGCAAACCCCATTTCAACAGGATATTTCGAAGGAATATGAAAAACTAAAGATTTTTTTCGTCGTCAAGCCCGGGAAAGTGTCAATAAAGATTTGCATTTTTCTACATCTAAATACTGACAGCTGTACTTGTCGCAATTCATTTATCCCAACGACGAATGTTAACTGCGACACTCACGGAATGGTGGTCTTTTGCGTCTCGTCACTGGCGCTAACAAATTTAATGCAGCCTTTACGAGTTAAAAATCTGAGACGACCACAGCGAGATGTCTTTAGCCCAGTTCTCCCTTCGTTATCCAACGTAGGCATACGAGGCTGGGGGCCTAGGAGGACAACTGTTCTCCTTACCACCGTAAAATTCGTGACAATCAGGCGAATCACGGCAGGGTTTGTGCATATTCAAAGTAAATGAAAAAATTGACGGCAGATTTTACAAACGCTGAATCAGAGGCGCTGACTCTATAACACCAATACACAAGTCTGGAAAAAATGGATGGCCTTCTTTTCCCCTTCCCTTTCATAACAACGGAAATTTTACGGAATTCCTTCTAATTTTCGACGATGTACTTCAAACAAAACAGTGAGGCGTCACAAATCTGGGCTGTGACGAAGCTTCCAGGGCAAACGATTTCTGTATCCCCGTCCCCTAACACACATCCTGCCTCTACGTTGGCCAATTATATACACGAGTTGGCATTTGTGGTTAACAGCATTTAAGCTGAGCGAAAGAAACAATCCGATTAATGCTAAATAATCTGAAATCATTGTTCGGTGGTAACTGGTAGATGACGATACTTCAGTTGAAGTGAGGCAGAATGAAAGACAATGCACTCACTGTTGCACAACAGGCGAATTATGGGCTTCCTCCACCTTCGGAAACACGTATATCTCTTCCACCGTGAAAGTTTTCCAGTTTGGTGACGGTTGTCTTAAGATGAATCTCAGCGCGTTTACGTTGTTTGGTGGTCGAACGAAGTCAGATGGAAAGAGAGTGAAGTAGCTCTGTGTGGAAGATGAGGTGGTCAAACGCAACACTGCCTACAAGTACTTTTCACAACATTACCATTAACACTGAAACCAATTTAGCAAGCATCGTAAGATGCAAATGTCAACTTTCAAACGAACAACAAAGGGCCGCATTAACTTTAAGCATTCTTTTTGTCCCTTCCGCAATTACGAGTATAGGTGAACAAGGAAATGCACCAATAATTCCCTACGAAATGATTGCATGGGTAGTCCGCCAGGATTCAAAACACAATTAGTTGGGTACATTCGCAGTCATTGGACCAAATATGATCAAAATGATCATTATTAGGATTATAACAGACGACAACAGAGGTATTTGAAGGTCGTCGTCCGAATTTTTTGCCTGGATCGAATCCTAGAATATGAAACGGCGGATGTTAACACACGCTCTTTCTAAAATATAGTGATATAAACTTTGGGTCGTGTGCTATTTCACCGTTCTTTTCTGTAAACCAACTGGCTCAGACGCAACGACTGACAATCTCGTATCGCGTTCTGGTCCGTTAAAATCCCGCAGCTAAGTGATATGGGAAAATAACTCACTTTAAAAGCTTTCGTATGAAAAAGCAAGCCTGATTAAGCAGTGTTACGGGCAAGAAACGAATTAAACTAGTATTATTAACCAACAAAAAATGGACGCAAAGGACGAAGCACTAAAAGTTTAAAACCGCGCCAAGAAACCATCGTGAGTAGAACTTCGCAAAGCTCGATTTTACAGGCTCGTAAGCAACAAACCGGCGGCAAAGTCAACTGATTCAATAAATTTAGGCCTTAATTTGCTGTGAGTCAACACACTTCACTGAACGCATATTCAATTGCAGTGCTTGTCAACCGGGTGTATCGTACACCCCAGGGTGTACCAACTTGATGGGGTGTACCAGATGTGTGCTCTTCAAGAACAGTCACATTGTCCCACATACGTCCTTTTCTCCTGGGCAGCTGTGTTAACTTTTCACAGATTTTAAGACCGCATATATCGGGCGGGGTGCATTGTCTGTCTTTTCCCGTTGCTTGTTTGTAATGTTGGTCAGTTGACCACCATGTATTCTTCTTTTTTTCTTTAAATGCAACATTCGGGAGTATCCAGGTAAGAAATGTTTGGGAACCATTGCTCCAGCTTGACTTTTTTGTAAGCTAATGTACCAACCATGCTTTTCTCTGCAATGATTATTGTTTTGTAGTAAGACACGTGACAATACTTTCCACATTACTTTTCAAGCAGTTAGGTGGAGCTAAGCGAGAACTTATATCAAGAGGAAGTGAGCAATCTCTATGTTAATTTTAACTTTGCAATTTTTCAGTTCAGCTTTTAAACTGTTATCATCTTATACTTTTGAAAGGTATTGCAGTAAATTATTGATCCTCAAAGAAAATTGACATGCGCAATTTTTTAAAGAAAAACTTGAAAGCGAAAGGTAGTTGTAAAAAAGAGCATAGTAACTACCAAAGGAAATACTTCAGTGAATCAAGTGAGAGTATGGATGTCAGGAAGTCACATGCTGAGTGCAATGTAGTCCACTTTTTCGGGAGTAAGGTCGAGATTTAGCAGTGTACAGTTATAAAGAAGTTATTCAAGAGAAAAAGGCTTGTATTGTTAAGAAGCACAAATTGCGCAGCGATGCCTGAATCGTGCATGGGTTTTGTCGCACAAAAGACGAAATGCTGAACCTGTATCCTTAAGGGCATTGCCCATTTTATACAACCTTATTTGATAAAGTCATTAGGCTCCAGGACATCTCAAAAACGTGTGAAGTCACAGCATTCTACTTATCAAAATAAGTCGAAGGCATTCTTTTAAGCATCTCTAGAAAGTCATTGTCGATGGAAGAAAAAATCCGTTTCCATGGAGAAAAAAAAGCCGTTTCCAAAGTAAGAAAAATTCCACTATTAAGCAATACAACTAAACGTAGATGTCTTCATAATTCAGAAGATTTGTTGAAACAACTTCTTGACAAGCTGAAGAGACTTCAGTTGTTTGGTATTTAGCTCGATTAAACAACAGATATTTCAGAAGAGGTTCAGTTGATTTTGTGTTGTAGGTTTGCCAATTAGGAATCAAAAACCATTGGCGAGTTGTGCTGTCTTAACCATGGGAGTTTGCTCAACTGCTCAAGCCATCTTCGCCAAATTGCATGAGTTAATTGAAAGCCATGGATTTGATTGGATGAAGTATAAGGCAGTTGCTACTAACGGAACAGCAGCCATGCAATGCACTACTAATGGAGTTGTTCAAAAAATCAAAAACGTTTCCCTTGACTGTGTTTCAACCTGTTTTTTTCGGTCACAGACCGACGTTTTTGAAATGACCGAAAAAACGTAGGTCAATTTGGTCATAATGCCATTTTCAGACATACAAAAATGTCCCAAAATAAAAAAATGACCGAAATTTTTTATGTTATTTTGGAAAAATGACCGAAATGTCTCAGCGAAAATAAACCTAGGTTTCAACTCACTACACGATTAATTGAGAATCTGTGGTTAGAGTCTAATTTAAGATTATAACCAGGGGTCTGGTCTAGAGATTGTTCTTGAAGATGTCAAAAAATCGAGAAATTCATCCTCTCACAATCAAAGAAGCATTGAACGTTTTCAAAAGTGTGCAAACACATGATAGCAGACACTATGAGGTTATACTTCATCCTGAGGCACGCTGGTTATCCAGAGGAAAAGTGTTAGAGCGTGTGTTTCAACTGTGGCAAGAGTTGCGGGTTTTCCTTGCTCAACAAAGATACCCAATATCCACTAATTTTCAAAGCAATTTTTGGCTTTATTTGAATCTGAATTCTGTGTCACGGATCGTGCAGCCATTTTCATATGAGGAAATTGTCTTGGGCTTTTCGCACGTAGCTGCAATAAAGCAGAAAACAGCAGGACACAGCACCAGGGGCGCAACGAGGTTGGGGCAAGGGGGGTTCAATTCCCCAGCGCCGAGTCACTATGGGGGCGCCCAACGTCTGCGGAGGCGCGGAAAAGTCCCAACAATGTCACAAGTACTTTCTTCAATACAGAACGTATGCTTCCGAAAGACCTCGGTTTCGAACATGGAGGCGCCAAACTTGCTTCTTGCCCTGGGCGCCATCTAACATCGTTACGCCCCTGCACGGCACACGTAACAATAAAATTAATGAAAGTCAATCTTCCTACTCATGAAGTTGGTACAACACCCAGTATGGATAAAAAAAAGAAATCATCTCATTTACTGTGATTCCTCCCGCTGAGTTTTATCCGCCAATGTGAAAAATGTGGTTTTAACCCTGTTTCAAGGGCGTTTTTCATAAGAGGATCAACATCCTTGATTGAGTTTGTTTTTTCATTTTATTTTGACAAAAGAAAGTCCTTGATCGCAAAGGTAAGTTGTTGGCATGCGATCAAAAACGCAAATCGCTTATTGGGTGATATTTCGGTATTCAGGAATGCTGAGAAGTGATACGCAAAAATCTGCTAAGAAAGTGACATTTACAGCGTAAAAATCGCTTACGTTTTACACTTTAACAGCACTAAATTTTAATGCAATGGCAAGTGTGTGCAGGTTTTCTAACAAGTTTAAAAGGGTGTACCAATACAAAAAAGGTTGACAACCACTGTTCTATTGCACACTACTCACACCTGAATCACGTCAAAAGAGATCGCGTACCTGGCTGCTTGTTTCACAGTGAGGTTTCGGCATCAGTGTTCGGCGACGAACGCCTGTTACCCAGGCAACCTGCGTCTGCCCTGACGCCGACTTCTCCATCACCTGTCATCGCACAACGGCATGAAGTTTCTCAAGACACTCATAGACGTTTCGTAAATAACGGCGTAAAAGCAGTGTTGGTTATCCCCTTCCATTTTTTGACGCACCGTATGATGCGTGACGTCAACCTACCAGACGGTGTTAGCATTCGAGAAAGTTTTATAGACTACATTGCAACCTTCTACGAAGGATGTGGGATAGTATCAGTACTCTGACAGCATTTTCAATTCAACGATCGAACACAAAAATATGCAATACCTACAGAAAAGCTCGACACCATATAAGTTTTTGCAAGATGAATCACACAGAGGAATGTTGTAGTAAATATAGTTATAATGTTTCACATAATTTTTGCTTATGTGGCTATTGTTTATCTTTTCAAGGAAAGTTAGGATTTGGCGTGTTTGCAGTTGGGCAAAAGAAATACCGTATACATTGGCCATACACCTCAGCATGTGCACTGCAACGAAAAACTATCAGAAAAGCAGCCACTCAGGACGATACTGTTGATTAGTCAACTTTGTTCAATGGAACTTCCTTTTCCTAAATCTCCGCCCTTGTTACAGCTAATGCACATCGCCTAATGACATTCTCGCGTTCAGTTTTTCAACACCCGTCAGTGACACTGCAAACGAGCGAAGTATCCAGAGAAAGCAGTATAATAAATAAGTATAACAACCATGGGCGTCGGAAGGATTTTTTCCAGGAGGGGGCCACTAGGGAAATTTGTCCGGGGGGGGGTCCAACAGTGATGAAATTTGTTTTTTCCCACTCGAAACTAAGATAACCTTTTTTTCCGAACATTTCAAAATCTAGGCGGGGGGCTTGGCCTCCCCTTGCCCCCCTTCCGACACCCATCGTAACAACAGTACGTTTTCTCAAAAACTTTGACTGAAAAATTTAAAGGACGGCTGGTTGTTTGTTTGAATTTTCAAGCACGGCTGGTTGCCGTCAACTGCGATTCGCATTCACTTATAACCATCAACCACAGTATGAAGCCAACCACTACATGGTCTATGAAACATAAACGTTCAAAATGTTGATGTGCGTGACGGCAATGTAGGGTCTGCCAAAGCAACGCGACATATTGCGGAAAAATAAGGGGCCTGAGCAATACAGTAGGTTTAAAAACAAGTTGGCAAGACCTCACCTTCATTTTGACGGTCAGTGTCGCTGTGTAGTTGTTTACAAACGTTATCTTTCCGACATCCATTGGTTTCAAGTTGGGAAAGACGATTTCTATCACAGCACAACCGGAATGGAAGAAGGAATCGCCAATGGCGAGGTAATGCGCTGGTTTTACACTACACATCAGCGGTGAGGGAGAAGCTGCTCTCTGCCCAGTCATGTTCGTTACGTGCGTAGCTCAGTCGCAGTCGCACCAGTGAGTTCGTTACGATACGAATCTCTCGTCTAAGCCCGCTTGAGAGTCTCTTTTGCTGAGTATTCACGGCTTCTTTAACAGCTTGCACCAATAACACAAGGTGATCAAGGGCTTGTTGTCGGCAGCTTGCTACGTTCTCGGCGGTTTTGGAGTCGGCGTAGCTGTGATAGCGATCACGCAGCAGCAACAGTTTATGTGACTACAATCAGGTTTCGGGCAATGGAACTTCGGACACAGGTGAATGCCGGGACACCAATGACTTCCACCTCGCCACAGACCCGGCCACTAAATGTAAAAAAAACAATTTTAGTGCATGTGCCGCAATGCGAAAGGCATGCACAAGTGCATGATAACTGAGAAACGAAGACTGCAATGAACTAAATCCCGCTACACAATTGCATTTGAAAGTTTGGTTTCGTTTTCAAAACAATATTTTCTTCGAACGCCTTGGCCTCACTCTTTAATCAACTTACTGGCATGATCTCGTTTGTACAGGATATAAAGAAAGCCATTTATTTTAAACCTGGATGGCACCAGTGATATTAAATCGTTGCATCTGATCAATTGAAGCCACTGTTGGAGTCAAACCGCCAATAAACTCAAAGCAATTATCCTCTTCAAAATGTCTATAAGCCCTGTCAGTGTCAAAATGTCTAAAAACTCGAAATTACTACTAATCTTAAAACTTTTAAATACTAAAAGCCCGTAACAATCTTCAAATGTCTAGTCTAAATCTATAAAGCTATTGCTGAATTATTCACTCAAAATAGCTTCTGCATTCCAGCACCAATAATGCAACTACAAAGCGAACCATTACCACGACTGCTAAAGTCCACGATATATTGCAGTGTAAAACACACAACAGAAAATCTGTGGAACATTCAGGTAACTGAAAGGTGACTTTTTTTTGGAAACTATGAAGCCGACAACTACACTAGTCTATGAAGCAAACACGTTGAAAACGTTGGTGTGCACGACGGGGACCGGCATAACAAAACACATAAAACTACTTGCAAACATATGTTATCCATAGTCAAGCTGGCATGTTTAAGGGGCACATTAGCCTCTCTTTTAAGTGAAGGTGGATGCAATCTGTATTGGACATGCAAAGAACTCATCGAATCCCTAAAAGCAATGTTCATCAAAGCCCGGGCTGCAAGACTGGTACCAGGTAGCAAAATTACAAAATACATACACCACTTGCTTTCTGGGCATGTGATACGTGGATTCTTTCCCATTCAAGCTGGTAACTTCATTTCAGCTATTATCATAGAGCACTCCAGGGCCTCTCTAAATTTGTCATGGGTTGGCTGGTCTGCAGTTACAAAAATGTTGGGGACCACTTCCCTAAGGTTTCAGCATTTACTGGATGTTTAGAGGAAGTAGGAATTTAACGAAAAAAAGACTTAAAAATTGATATTTTGAAGTTGAAGTATATTTAGAAAAATGCACAACACCTAAATGTTACCAAAATGTCATTTACACAACTCAATCTATGCAGTTTGACATAGTCACAAAAACAGAGATGCCAAAGTTAAGTCACTTAAACTCTGTAACTGCCAACTGCCATAAAAAACTCTTTCCTATATGACTTGTGATGCAAGAAACTCAACAAGCAAATACAAACATTCACAAAAATCAAACTAGTTTGTGTAGAGGTAGACCATGGCCATTGAAGCATGGCCCCAATTACTTGCTAATTTGCTTCATTTATGAAACAAAACTAAAATAAATTAGTTCACAAAACTTTTTTAATGTGTGTGCTCTCAAAAAACTTAACTGAAATTTCAAGTGTGCCTGGTAAACAACATTAGCACAATCAAACAAGTATAGAAAAACAAACATCTCATTTAGCCATATGTGGAATGCTTTAATTTCTCCAACAAAACTTCTTGAACTTTTTTCTTGCTCTTCTTTACTACATTATCTAATGCAGTGGTTCTTGACCTTTTCTCCACCACGCCTCACTAATGTTTCAAGACCCCTAACTTTAAATAAGTTGTAAAAACAAATGTATTTCTTGCTAAATTTATTGATCACGCATTAGTGAGATATTTAGGCACGTACGGGTTCGCACCTTCCTGGAAATTTATTGATGCCCTCAGGGGAGACGTGCCTCCTAGGTTAAGAACCACTGATCTAATGCAATGATTTCCACCAATGCATGGCATGAATGAGTCAGAGTGTCAAACCCTTTTCTTTTTGAGTATGCCCATTAAATTCCAACAATTCCATAATTATGCCACAATTCCATAATTATGGAATCTTGGGGTTAAAAAGCATCATTCAACTGCTCGATAAACGAGAAATTTTGACAAAGATTATGCTGCTTTTATTGTTTACTACACTAAACCAGAGCCAAAAAACATTGAAACCAGAAAGCAAACAATCAGTAAAATAACACAAAAATTACCAAAATATGGGCAATGCAAGACATGCATCCATGCAAAACAAACAAACAAACTAAAGTGAAATTAAACAAATCATGCACAATCAATCATGAGATGATTTACTACCACCATGCAAGTAAGCTGTGATTAGCTGCTGCAGTCTGGATGATTGTGAGGATCTACCAACAGCCAGCTACGGCTAGAGCAGACCACCTCACACCTTTGACATACGTTTATCGCGTAGGAGGAGCTTCAAAGCATGAACAAAGTTGGCTGCAGTCTGGAATTTGGAACTGGCACTGAAAACCAGGACAGCCAACCTGCTAAAATTGATCTGTGGCTATATCTTGTTCAAGAGCACAAACAGCAAAGAAACACCAACAGGCAGATCTTGTTAAACAAATAAGATTGCAAATTAGGATGTGCGCTATAATACTGTCTTTCAGTAGTGCAACACCCAATAGGTCAAATGGCAAATGAAAAAATGATACAATTATGGCATAAACAGCCACAAAACGCTGTGCTTTTCAAAAGCATTAAAAGACAATTGTACATCTTACATTTACAAGCATCAATTAGAGGTTTAAAGTTTATCAAATAGTTTAAAACATAGAAGAAAATATTATGAAACTCCATTCCACATAAGATTTATTGTTTCATACAATGGTGTCTTTCTTTTTTGAGAATTTTTTCTTTAAAAAAATATAACACTTTACTTTTTGTACAACATCTGTACGAATCTTACATAATCGCAGACAGAAAATTAAGGTTGCACCTTGCTATGACCAAAACCTGCAAGTGATGAGTCAAGCAATATTTTTTGTTTTTGACTTTGCCATGAAAAAATTGCTTCAATTTTGCAAACGAATGACAAATTAAACAGTATATGTTACAATACAATTTTAGAAATCATGCAGATGAAAACACACAATTATGCCAACATATCACGAAGAACAAGCAGCACACATGCTTGACTGCTTGGTGCTAAATGTCATCTTTGACCTGCAAAAATTTCAACTAAACTGTCATTTTTCTTGTCTATAAAACTGTTGAAAGTAAAAGAGGCAGAGAACAATATTAGCTGAGCACAACCTTGGATGCAGAAGAAAACTATTAATAAAACCATTCCCATAATTGCAGAGAAAAATACTTTTAAAAAATAGAATACAATATTGCCCATTGTTAAAAAAGCACATGAGGGTCAAGTAGAGAAAGCAGGCAAATACTGGTAAGAAACAAATCTTGAACAACAGTAGATAACATGAACCTCAAAATGAAGTATGGTTTTTATAGAGTTGACAACTACAGCCAAACAACTGCTTAGCATAACTTGACTTTTTCATTACCTCAGAGTCACCACAGCACTCACAAGTAAGGCAGTCAGCAAAATCAACACGCTGAAAAACAAAGCAGCAGCAGCCATTAAATAAAGTTCATAATCTGAGTGAACCCAGTAAGACTTTATATACAGACAACTAAAATGAAACACCTAAGCATCAATTGAGAATATTTTGTAAATATCTACTAAATGAATATTCAGTTATCAGTAAATACTGCACAAAAGCAGGATTTTATTTTCATGTGGCAATGCACCACATTTGGAAATTTCAAAACACAAACAGGCAATAAATGAACGTGAAAAAATTAAACTGCAACTAAAACAAAAAACATGAATCAAATATACAAAAATAAAGCATGAATCAAATATACAACAAAAACCATAAGCATCAACAACCTCATGGACAGTAAAATTACCTTTCTGGTTCCACAAAGGGAGTCACAGCAAGTCCTCAGATCAGGGACGTTGCAATCACAAAGCTGGGCACATGCTATAAAGCATTCACAACAGTCGTTTCCACCAGGTCCCCCACAGTTGCAGCTCAACCCTTTAGGCTACAGTTGTAACAAAACAAAACTTGTTTATGAACTTTGATTAAACCAAAAAGTGGTTCGTTTCATAGATGCAGCATCAACAAGAATGTCTTGCAGCATCTTACCTTCAGTTACGTACAAAAACAAGTTAACATAATTGTTCTTATCACAACCCACATTTTAGTGACATTGCTTTGTATTTGTAGTGTATGTAGTCAAACATGCTTAAAAAATCAAAAAGTATCATTCACTTTAAAAGTCACTTCATGGTATCCTAGCTTAGAAAAAACACCACTTCTGACATCCATCTGACCTCAGCCTCAGTCTGCACCAGGTTGTTTGTGACTGCAGCAACAATGTTCTGAACAGAAAGTTTGCACATTAATTTGATAAGCACTAAGTCTGGTATACCTGAGATTAACTATACTATGCTGAACTACCACTCTGGTTTCCATTCTATACAAAGACACCCTAACATTTAACCACCAACAGTTTGGCAAAGCATTCAACAGAGAAATTGAATTGAAAGTGGGATCTCCACACAAATGTTGTTACCTACATCTCACCTTTTCAATCCAGTCACCAACAGCTTGCAAACATGGCAAGCCAAAACAGTAATAAGAGAAAGTTTCCACACACCTCTCACGCTGCTCAATGCAGTTTGGCTAAACATGAAGACAAAAGAGATTTTTTGTATTTCTGCACAGTGTAAATACCAAGTACTCAAGCACTATTTTTGTGTCTTAGAATAACTGCTGCACTGCACACTTCACCTACTTTTCTAAAAATACTAAAAGCTTCAGTTAAAAAACAATGACTCAAGCTATTCTATCAGAACACACATATGTACCAGACTGCTTTAAAAAAACACAAAAAGGATTATGTTCAAGATGCTTAAGAAACAACCTTATCTTGCAAATAACTTTCTTTTCTTATTTTTTTAGTATTCAATTTGCGGATAGACTTTTTTTTCATTTTTAAACATTTGTTCTGAACAAGCTCTTCCAGGGTCAGCGAAAAACTTCTCAGCTCTACAGTGCTGAAACCATAATTTACGTAGAACAACTAAACTTGCATTCTGACCTTCCTTTAGCATTTTCGCTGAAAAATTTTGGCCATTTTTGCTGAGAAATTTTGGTTACTGAAACATTTTGATCATTTGTCTCAGTTGTATTAAAACTCATCATAACAGTGTTATTTAGCCTATATTTTCAAACATTCTGACCGAAATGACTTATTTTTTTCAGTCATTTCAAAAATGTTTTGATCGATGGCCCGGGGCATCCAAAGAGTGAAATTGCAGAAATGAAAATGCTACAACTAGATGATTTTTCCTATTGTAAGGCTACTAACACATATGTTGATTGGATTTAATTTTTCAAAACTTGTTTTTTTGTCAACACTGGTTTTTACGTATTCAAAGGCCAGTAATTCTCACTTTCTTTAATACTAGGGACCTATAATCTAGGTGTGGTGCACACATCTAATCAAACTAATAGTGACATGACTTTTTCCAGATTGTGCGATTATAGGAAAATCACAAAGAAGGATTAAAAGATGAATATGGACATCAGATTGATTTTCTAAGCCAAATTTCAAAACTGTCTTATTTCAACTTGCTTGATTTAGTTAACTTTTTGATGCATCAATTATTTCTCGTTTCTTTTTTTGATGTGGCAATCCTGTGTGTGCGCTAATACAGTGGCACACCTGTGCTTGTAATATACGCATCACTTCAAGTTTCGTCATTTCTTGGCAGTACAGGAAGATTGACAATAATGGCTCACACAAGTCTGTATCTATACTGTCCCCACAATAGTATATATAACAGGCAAATAATAAAAACAAAGTTTTCTTGTGTACTTTATGCACATTCTCAATTCTTGTGTAGTTTATCAAGTTTCAAAACTGTCAACCCTGGGTGTCCCTTATCCTAGCCACATATCTTCTCTGCTCGACTGCCATTTGACGAGACATTCACTCAGCCTGATGTTTTTGCAGTTGTGAATTGCCCTACCGCAGCATTAAGTGTGCTTTACTCCATTGTTTTAATGCTCAGCCTTATATTTTTGCAGTTGTTAACTGCACTGATGTAGCACAGAGTGTGTTCTACTCCCCTGTTTTAACATGTTGCCAGTTATTTTTGCAATTATGAATTGCTCTGTCTCACTGTTGAGTGCTGTGTTTTTCTCCAGTCTCCGAACTTGAGCGCCGATAATTATGTTCATTACAGTGGCACATTATACAACAACAAGTAAGGAGAGTGCATGTAAAATATGCATTTTGTGTCAACAAACTTTGTTAAAATGTTGGTTTGCAAATATGAATATGATGTCATATTGTGACATCACAAACAGTGTATATCCAAGAACAATGACTACGATACACCACTGCTCAATACTAGAATTTGGTAGGGGGCATACAATCAAGCAGCCACCCTGGCCATCATCAGACCTCTGCACACCACTGGCTAGAGAGCTGTTAAAACCCTTAAAAAATGCGGCAAGTCTTCCAGATTGCATTTAAAAAAATTTGGAAACTTTTGGATTTCGTTTTTTTGTGGGTGAAGTTGTAAGTGGGATGGATTTTAGGCCATTTTGGCTCAGCTTACCTGGCACTGAACACCAACTGCTAAAGGGAATTTTATGACTCAAATTTGTGTTGGAAACTAGGCTATAATCTAGTGGTTCCTAACCTTTGTTGGTGCATTCCTCCCTTGGCTGATTTTGGAACTTTTTATTCCTCCCCTATTACACAATTTAGCAGGATGGCTGAAAAGGTTCAAACATCATTTTTGCGATGACTCAGATCGCACGTTGTGGGTTGAAGTACAATCCTAGTGGCGTTGTTGCGTCCTTTCAATAAGCCATAATTGTATCATAATTAGCTCCATGGGCACAATTAGGTGGGGGATATGGGGATGCGTCCTCCCAGTTTTTAGACAATGGGGATATAATGTGCCATGTCCCCCATATTTTCTCTTTAGGTTTCGTAATAAATTGGTTTCACACCAACCTGCCCCCCCACATTTTACAACAAAATTGCACTCATGATCAGCTCTGCTTGGTGGCTTGAAACAAGCAGCAAGTTTCTGGGGAAAATTCAAAGAATCACTCGGGAAACTTGGAATGCACTTAACACTTTGAGAGGCAGCGTACAATATATTCGTACTTCGATTTCGGCCTAAGAAACAGTAGTTTTCGGTTGCCTTACCAACACCCTAGCTCCTCTGCCGATTGCGCTAGAGAGCTGTTCAAGGGCTCGAACGGATCGGCCAGTCTAGTAGATTGCACACGAAAAAAATTTTTTGGTTGGGGTGCGGATTTTTTGTAAGTGACGTCATAAGTGAAGTAGTTTTGAGGTCATTTTGGCTCATGTTGCCTGGCCTAAGGCCCAACCGCTAGGCCAAGTGTTTCGCTGAAGTTTTCATTGCAAACTAGGCTCGAGTCCGAGTCTTTTAAGCCGTTGATCGACTTTCTAGCGTTTCTGGATCAAAAGTTATGATCTAAAATAAATAAATTAAGTAATTAGCTAATTAGTCAAATATTTTTACTAGTTTAGAACATAACTTATGAACCTGAAACCCCAGCAGGTCATCCAAAGTATCAAAAGGCTCGGATTATAGCCTAGTTTCTAGTAAAAGCTTCAGCGAAATACTGCCACCTAACGGTTGGCGCCCAGGGCCAGGAAAAGTTGGCCAAGGTGGCCTAAAAGTCTTCCACTTATGACGTCACTCATAAAAAACCCGTACCCCCAAGCAAAAAATTTTTTTGAGTGCAGACTAGAAGACTTGCCGTGTCGCTTGACACTTCGACCAGGTCCGTAACCCTTACAGGAGCGGAGATATTCCCACGCAAAGCCACATGCGTTTAGGTGTTTTTTTTTTCCTGAAAATCCCCGAAAGCGGCTGGACACCAAAGTGTTAAACATCTAACTAAGCAGGAATCATTAATGATATAAGAGTCCAACAGATAGCGCCACTGTTAATTTCGTGACAGAGAGATAAAACTGAAGCAAAAGTACAATCAAAACACATTGAAATACAAAAGTAATAAAAAAGTTTCAAATATCAATTTAGTTCAACTTTCAACACAATAAATGCAAAATTTGTTCATGTTTTTCATCGGAGAGTAGTTGGATATGATTGCTGTAAAACCAAACTGCATATATGAATAATCATCAGTGATGGTGTATCGAGTTTTGGTTTCGATCTCAAGACTCATCTCAAAATCCATTTTTGCAAGTCTCGGTCTTGAAGGTTTCAGGTCTTGTCTCGGTCTCAAAGGCTACAGTTCTCGAGACTTTAAATGTTGCAAGAAATGGTATAATAAAATTTCTATAATTCAACAATTTTTGTTTGTTTTATTTGCTGGTAAGAAACAACCAAAACCAATCAGAAAAATGCCAGAAATTTGAAAAAGTTCAACTTAGAAGTGATGACAACATTTTAAAAATTTCAAAATGCACAAATTTTGAAGTCTCGAGTCTCGGGATTTTTGATGAAATATGGGTCTTGAAATTTTAACCAGATCTCAATCTTGAAGGTTACAGTCGCAACTACATCACTGATCATCATATTTTTGTATTTTGGAACTTTTGTTACTAAATGCTGTTATAGTTGGTTTAAAGTTAAGGCTGAAATCTGCACAAGACAATAATGTTATTGACTAAAATATAATTTCATTACGCGCATCTCCTCAAGAAACTATCTAATAACTGAACCTTAACGAAAAACTTAAAGATTCCCGCACACACTGAGGTGCACAATCTACTGAAGTTAATTCAAGAAAATGCTTTGACAAGAACAGGGCTGTGGAGCTGTCATAAAAATGACACAGCTCCGACTCCAGAGCTCCTCTGTTCATGAAAGTAGCTCCGGCTCTAACTCTGGAGCGGTGAGTTTTCATGACTGCAGCTCCGGCTGCACAGCTCTTTCTTTCATGGCTCCGGCTGCAGCTCCAGGTTCTGTTTGTTTGCACACATTAATATTTTCTTTACACACATTAAAAAAGAAAAATGTTAGGAGCCTGGTTTGGATCTGTAGGGACCCGATTTCTCTGATTCTAGGGACCCGATTTTCTCTGACTTTAGGGACCCGATTTTCTCTGACTTTAGGGACCCGATTTCTTTGATTCTAGGGACCCGATTTGAAATTCTAGGGACTCGAATTGGGTCCCTAAAATGCCTTAAAAAAACTGCTACAACATACCTTAAGCAAGTACTAAACCACACTCTCGTATACGCCTACAATTTTATGCAATTGTACATACCTTCAAACACTGCACTAAGATTATGAGCAAAATAACTGCACCTAAATAAATTGCAGCACCAATCAGAAACCACTCCTGGACTGTGAGTGATGAACTTGCAGGAGCTTGTGTGGTTGGGAATACAATTGGCTGTAAGAAAAACACAATTAAAGATTTATTATATACTACAATCAAAAAAGACCACTCCAGTGAAAATAGAAACACCACATGAACTAAAAAGACAGTTTGACAGCCACGTTTACAGAAAACGTTGGTGTGATTATACCGCAAGCCTGGTATCGAAATTCTACTTAACACGTTCACTGTCAAACAGGTTTTACCTTTAAGACCCAAATGAGCCACTTAATTACCATCACTTTGCAACTCCATAACTTGCCAGCTGATTGTGCGAGAGAAACATTCAGATGCTCACAAGATATGGCAAGTCTTCTAGATTGCAATGAAAAAAATTGGAAAGTTTTAGATTTAAGGTTTTTGGTGGGTGATGTCACAATTGGGATAGGTTTAACGCAATTTAGGTTCAGGTTACCTGGCCTTAGGTTCAAACAGCTAGATGGAATTTTTGACTCAAGTTTTTATTGGAAACTAGGCTATAGTCTGAGTCTTTTGAACCCTTGATTGGCTTTCTATCGTTTCTGGTTCAAAAGTTACAGCCTAAAAGCAGCAAAATGTTTGATTAATTAATCCTTTGATCAATCCTCTAATTAATTAATTAATCAATTATAATTTAATTATTGCCTTTTGTTGTTTTTAGGCCATAACTAATAGGTGGATATCTGTCATATGTAACGGCATTATTAATGAATTGCCATAGTTTTCAAAACTATATACTACACTCATTAACTAACCTTATTTTGTTGTTAATGTACCAACACTTATTGGATTACCGTTTATTGTCAAACTTTTTCTAATCTGTTTCTACCTTTGCCTCTTCAATCTCATTCATTCAGAGATGCTATGTACCCAGTAGGGCAAATATGCAACTGTGGTGCTCATGGTCCATGGGTAATTGTGCTGCTTCTCCATAATTTGTGTGGATAAACATTGTTTTTTGCCTTTGCTGCAAGCCTTTGTTATGTAATGTCATGGTTACTATATTGCTCTCTGCTTTATAACCTCTATTGTCATGTATGTTCATGCCTAACCTGTTCATCAGTACATACCTCAACACTTCACCCATTGCTTGCCCATCATCATCTTGTTATTGTAATTATGACTTCTGTTATCAACCAAAATTGTTAACTTTCTTGACTGTTATATTGTTTTTATTATTTTATAACAGCATTGGATGCCTTGGAACTCACCCCATTATGGTCCGTGGGTAAATAGTTACTTCTTCACAATTTTATGTACAAACAATGTTTTCTGCCTTTGCCACTTGTTTTAGTAATGAAATGCTATGTTTCTAATTACATTGCTCTCTGCCTCGCGACCCTTATTGCTGTTTGCTTCCTTCAACTATGTGCTTGCTGCAGCTGCCCATCTGTACATGCCTCAAGCTCAACTCTTCACCCATTCCTTGCCCACCATCATCTGTATTACATTGATTGTGAATGTACCATAAAGCAATTGTTTTACACTTTTAACTTTAAAAAAATTATATTATTATCTGCCCTTTATCTATTATTTCTGTAAATATTGTTTGCCACCTTGCTTTTCCTGCATACTCTGTTTTTGTGTGAACCTTGTGCCTGATTCTTTCCACATATTTGGTTTGATGGCTCCCTGTATTATGAGTTTTTATGATCCTCTTGGATCGTCCAATATTGCTAAGTATATTGTATGGGACAAGTATTGGATGTGTTACACCGTTTATGCAAATATTGGGAAAGAATTTATTCCTCTATTTAGCATTTTCCTAGAATTTATTCCTAGATTAACAAATAAGAATAGTCTTCAAAAGAATTATTTTTACATTGCTTGCTTTTTATGAAACTTCACATGTTGTTTATGACCAACAGTTTTTGGCATTGCAAAAGTTGTAGTGGATAAAAATAATCACCAATGAATGATAACACCGGTACACAGGATTTTTGGGTACTTGAAGTTTGTAGTGGGTTTAGGGGTTTTGGGGGGTGCTGAGTCCAAATATTGTATCCATTTTTGTCCATCTGGTCAGGATTAGCCGCCACAGGGCATATGTTTTGTAATTTTACACAAAACATCGAAAAACCTCATCAAAAGTTTCAAAGTTATCTCCCACCATTTTGAACTTGAAAACAGATTTTGTAATCACTAGTTGTGCTTTTAAATGCTGAAATGCTTTATCAGCTGTTGTTGAACTGCGTAGGCCCACAAGGAGTGAGTTAGTGGTAGCATATAAGAAGCAGTAACTACAATAAAATCCTATGTCAGAATAGCCTGTGCCTGGTACTGTTGCAACCTCTCCGGTGGTGTTGCGTTAATTGTGTGATTCACCACGAATGGGATGTGTGTGAAGAATAACACCATCATATATGTAGCACAAGCAAGCAATAGTAAGAGAGATTGCGAGCATGATCTCTATTGTTGCTTGCTGCCACGGTGCAACGCTTTGCGAACATGCCGCTCGGGATTTCCGATCGCAAGAGTACCATAGTTGATGACCATGACTGGATGATTTGCAGTAAATTAGAATTTGTGCATACTGGTTGGGCAACAAAGTGGATACATAAACTTTCCATGTTTCTTGTATCTGTGGGACAGCAGGGCTTGCCAAGAGCATTGGACTAGGGAAAGTTGGCCAACAAGAGAAAGACTGAGATTGGTAAAAGAAATGTTATACACTTTCCTTTGATTAATCCAAACGAGGTGTTACTTCCTCCTTTCCATATCAAAGTATGAAAACAGTTTGCAAAAGCTTTAA
>JGI24159J19872_10001822_pt1 | contig 24332 bp, 18 predicted proteins | sample Ectturendosymbi4_FD_19872 | JGI IMG/M metagenome (IMG submission 19872)
TTGTTCATGAAATCAGAATCGTCACAGAGGAGATAGGCGCCAGAGAAATGAACAGCAGCAAAATAAATTTGAGCAATTAAGCAAACCTATTTCGCAATTAAGCAAACCTCTTCACAGAAGCGTCTAGATTCTGATGTTAGTGGTTTCAAGGAAGGATACAATCCCTTTTGTGGCTTTTTGAAGCAAATCCTCAAATGTGGCGTTAGGCTCATTGCAACTTCAGTGCTAATTTTTGTCATAAAACCGCGAAATGAAATGGAACAAGGCGTGCAACAGTTGCAAATGAATTAATAAAAGAATATTGAAGACGAAACAAGCCGCAATAAATATCGACCCAAGAACCTTACGATGTAGACATCCGCAATGAAGCAATTACCAACAACTAGTTTCATTTTCTGCCGATGTTGTTTCTTATCTTCCAGAGTCAAAAGAACGAAATAAACTGCAGACAATGGTTGCACGTCTCGTCCAGGCAACAGAACAAAGAAAAAATGCGCTGAGTAACATTCCGCGTGGGGCAAAACAATGTTGGGCGGAATGCAGAAGGAGATGGATAATGGTGCAAGCATTGCCGTATTGCTTATGCAAAACCGTCGAGTTTGTTGTTATCGGTGCCCCCCCACAGCGTTTTTCATTAAAGCGTCTTCCGAGCGAAAGACGCGCAGCGACGATAAAGTTGTCTCGCAACGAATACCCTCACTATGAAGGAAATTGCAAACAAACGACACCGANTAGAAAAGCGTAATTTGTCCCAGTTTGTTATNACGATGTACATATAAGCAATTTGCGTAGCAGAGGTCTGAATTGTGACGCATCAAACCGCAATGAAAGTGCGCACCGTGGGGTTGAGACCAATTTAGCGTCTCCACCAAATCTTTTTCGACCAATCAGACCGCTCACTTGTGGCACGTGACTTCGCAACGGGAGGCTCCCTCATGCGCCATGCTGAATTTACAAAGGTCACGTGGTGGGGTGATACGCGTCCGAGTTTTATTTGAAGATTCAGGCTAAAAAACAGCATGAGTCGAACACTCAACAACGATGACGGCAGCATGTCGGTCACATCTAGGCAAACTTTCCGAGCATTCAAATGCAAATGGGCTTTGTTGGTCTCACATGTACTAAAAGTAATTCACGGCAAAGACTGCTTGGTGGTGATGCTATTGAACAGCCATAGCACACCAGGTTGCGCACGGAACAGACCTCACAACCTTGCGATTGCACAGTGGCTAGCTGAAACCAAAGTCACCACGACGTTCCACAGCATTTGCTCAGTTATTTTAATCTTGACATGTCATTTTAATTTTCTATCAGCCCGAAGATCTCACCCGAGGCTAACATGCCATTAAACCGGACGGATCGCAAACTATCGCAAGAAATTGGGTGACACGTTTTTTGCCCATCTTAAGAAAGGCCGCTATTTATTCCACTTACTCGTGTCCAATCTCGTGTGCGATGGTGAAGGCCGTGCTCAAACCGTTGTCNTCATTGATCGAGCAGCTTCGTTTCATATCGCACATGGTTCCCAACTCCGCCAGGCCTTNAAAAAGCATTATCACATTCAAATCCATCATTTCGCTTTCCATGATTGGAAAACTGAAAGCCAAGTGCANCANGCATGGAGAGCCTCGCACTTATGATCAGCAAAGATCACACAAATAACGCCTGGCTATACTTTGGTTAGGTGACGTAAGAGCCCATCAGGTGGCGCTAGATAAAGAGCAAGTTGCTATAAGACAGGACTCAATAGTCGTGATTATACAAATCAAGTTCGATCAAACAGATCAAACTTAGCCGTAGTGCTTTTGCCCTGAAGTTACGATGGGTATTTTCAGCAATAATAGGATTTACGTTGAAGTTTACACATGACAGAAGCTTCCTGAGTTGTAGGTTTGATAATTTCACCAAATATTTACAGGCTCACAGCAGGCAAGCAGATGTCACTCACGTAAAATACGGACAAGGAGACAAATGAAAGGCTTGTTTTTTAAAGGACAAAATCCCAAATTCACTTGCATCACGAACTACACTTAGACGATTCTAAAACAAGAGAAAAATGATGGGCAGGACTGAAGCGGCTTTGAGACCGGGGTATTCGCGGATTTGAAAAGCCACGAACCACGGCAAACCATTGATGGATTGACAACATGTGACGACGAAGGAAAATCAAAAGCACTGTTGATATGCCCACTACTCACATGATCAGTCCCTTTGATGCGAGACAGAAAAAATGCTTCGTAGCTTTTCACCATAAAGCAATTGTAGTTACGTGAAATTTACGACCGAATAATGAAAACACAATGTAAACAAAAGCAAATCGATAAATCCCAAAACTAAGGTTCTTTCAACAAGTAAACCTGAGACCTTAACCACCACCGAGTCCAAATGACAGCTAGCTGATTGTGAAGTGCCGTACCCAGCACAAATCTTCACAGCCTCTCAAAACTCGAGTAGCGCAACGCATTTCAGTGTAAAGTTCCAGCAACTTTACCTGCTTTTTACGTGTGGTAGTCTACTACTGTGACATGAACGGGAAAGTAGTGCGAGGAGGATTTGCGACTTTTCTCGAGGGATTTAGACACCTAGGCTCCGACCAGCACAGCACCACTCATCACAGATCTCACCCCTAAGCCAACTGCGCATGCGCAGCCATTGCTCGCATGTGTGCTATCAAAACCTTCGGGCAAAGTGGCGTGCTACTTTCCGCGTGTTACAGTTTTAACATGAGAGTTCGGCAAATGCGAAAGGTGTGTGCATTCCCACGCAGGCAATGTGCGAGCTTAACCTTAACTTTTGCGACCGCTGCTTTATCTTACGTGTATGGCATTGTCTTTCAGTTCGAGTTTCTGCTAAGTTCAAAACTGAAACAGACCTTTCACAAGAGGACTAGCGACATTACGGCGCGCCAAGACTCCGAGGCTCTTGCAAACGGCTACTGTGAAAGACATGCGCCCGCCACGCCGTTCATACTGAAACAATTGCGTTCTTGTGTAGTTCGCCGAAGCAACCTTCAAGCGACCGCGACAATTGCCAGCGCGCGAGCGTGCATCAAAGGCGAAGGCGAGCAAACACGCAACGGTTACCTTGTTGCGACGGAAGTCAGATAATGTACTTAAATTGCTCGACGTCTCTTTAATCCCGGACGGTCTTTAAGACCGTCGGCCACGCACTTACGACCCACGGCAGGCGAGGTTACGACAGGAACCATGTTTCGAACGCGCGTGCCCCTGCTGCTGTGGGAATTGGCGGCGTTAGCACGAGGCGCAAACCGTAATCAGTTCGGCAATCCGTTCCGGAGGGAACGAAGCTGCTGCTGCGGCGGCAATCGCGATGATCGTTGAACTAGTGCATGTGACGTCTTAACAAAAGTCGCCTTTGCTCCGGTGGGGTCGGCATATCGAGAAATCGATTCTGGAGGCCAGAGGTCCTCAAAAGGAATTGATGAATGTAAAATGGAGCCTTACGGGTCATGTAGACCAGTGAGCAACGCTGTTTCACAGAAGTCATTTCTGTTACGGAAATTGCGCTTTTACACGTGTACGCAAAACGCGTGAACACNGACATGATCCCGGTTCCCATTTCGTCGCTNCGCTGACCGCCAGAAGGCAATGGCTAGAACCAATTGCTGATATTCCATCAAGTGCCTGATGGATGTAAGTTTCAACGAATTTGAAACAAATGCGACAAAACTTTCCAAACGAACACTGAGAAACTTGCTTGTTGCTACGCTACCCTCCGCGATTAAATCCCAAGTACCATCTGCCGGGAACAAGCTCACATCACGAACCTTGAAGGCAGAGTTCTTTCTAATCATGTTTTCGAATAGCCATGTTGTTCCAGCGGAGCGGTCTTTACGCGCTAATTGTCTCGCAAGCATTGGAAATTTTGTTAATAACCCCAACCGCCGCTCCACTTCACTTTTCGGCGTTTCTCACGTAGGGCTCTGACCAATACTTGAATGGGATGCTCTCCGTACAACATTAAACGATTCTATCCGCTATTTTGAGCGATTGTCGCCGTTAAGATTGAACTCATTCGTGGACGAGTGGGGAAAATTGAAAATGAACGTAAGTGCGAAAGTGACATACGCGTCGTCATCAAACGGACGCAATCCAAACATCCGGTTGTTAACGTTTTCAACTAAAGTTTGAGTTGAACTGAGGGGTAAGTAGAAAGATGAGGGGAATTTCTAAATCAGTACCAGCCAACAATCACAAATCCGTCAAACGAAAGCATTTGAATTCATGCAGTGTTTCGTTTTTTTCTGCTTCATCGCATTCGTTGAGTTTGCGCAGCGTGCGGCATCTTCCCTCAGCCAGACGACCCGTTTTCAAAGAACAAAAGGTGTCGGTGTCATGAACGCAAGTGTCGATATTGCAAGCCAACAACCAAGTTCGATTTGATATATTCGCGTTAATAAATTGCTTTTCACTGCTGACCATATGCGAACCACGAAGCAAGCTACTTGTTGGTATGGAAAAATCAGCAATGCAATCCAGGTTAACTCACCGAGGGTGTCGCAGGCCGCGTTTGATCTGCAGATGTCTTTCCTGCAATACAAAACACGCGTGGTCACGTGTTAATCAAAAAGTCACGTAGTAATCAAATCCGCATGAAAAAAAAACCAAGGGCTTCCTTACATCACTTCCGTAACGCCCGAATGCCTAAACCAAAAGACAGCGTAAGCGTCAAAAACACTCAGTGCGAAATCGAAACAACAATCGGCAGACCACTTGCAAATTATAAGATTTCATTCTTTCACAGAATATCAGCACCAAGCAGACAGCAAAGGAAAATGATTCGCACGAAATATTTCACACGAGTAAGCAATGCAAATAAATCACTGTCTTTATAATTCTTATAATTCTTCCTTATTTTTGTCCTTGTACATCGAAAAATGTAAAAGAAACCGTGCCAAACACTCCTCTTATCGTTATTCGTAACTACCGAAGGTCTTGTATTTTCTGAACAACATCCCCATTGTGGCTGCGATTCTGTTAACCGTATGTTATTTTGACAAACTTTTGCTCAAGTTGAAGAAGAAATGCTTTCAAAGTTATTTATGTAAGTATTTTTGCATCAGCTTAATCAGCAACAGCAACTAATTTGCTTTTATGCTGCAATTAAAAGAAACAAACAATATGGCAATTTGACATATTCAGACCCTCGCATTCCTTCACTTTCACAACCACAACCATGAAAAGACTACCATCCACTCCCGAAAGATGCACCCCACGTGTCAAGTCAGTGCGTTCGATCAAGCCTTCTGTCTTCTCTAGAAGACCTTAGTTCGATACGAAACACACAGTCAACCGGAGCAATGCTTCTCTGATCCCGGCTGAGTGGATGCTGATCAGCTCGACTGTAGGAGACATTGCTGAAATATTATTGGCATACGTGTTGCACAGTGAGCCGGGAGCAATTCGGCTTGGACAGGAATACCGTTCGTTGGCCGTGGATTTCAAGAAACCTGTTTGTACCGTCAATGAAAACCAACCTTTTTGTGTCGTGAACGAAAACCTCAAACTATTTGCAGTTGTTTCATTATACTCGTTGTTGTACTCCTTTCGAGAGTGTCAAGGGGCGGTCTGCGACGCCCACTCCCACATGAGGCTATTTACGTATTGAATATTGCCCTGCTGGCGCGTCAATGGTGGACAACTAGTAAACTATTTGCAGTATTGCACAAAAGATAAAATATTCTTATGACTGCTTTATTTGAAGCAGAGATTGTTCTCAAAGGCTAAGTGGAGCTAATCGTGAGGAAAGACGAGCACCATTTTACCGCACAGGCCGCAAACTGAAAAATATCATCTCATCAAAAACACTGCGCAGTGGTCAACTCCACAGAAAAATCAGCGCCAGCGCACGCAGATTATCGATTTGCAGTGACCAAGTCACGTTCGAAGCGCGTTCTGCGAGATCGACGAGCCCAGCATGGCTTCAATTCGGTGAACACATTCCAAGCTCGACATTGACTGAGCAAGGTCAAGTTTATAGCGTCCGGGCAGCTTTGTCCGGGTCATCCACAACGTGACCAATCCGGCATGACCATGCTTGCGGTTTGGAGCTGGCGCGACGAGAAAGGGGATAATCAAAAATATAAACAGAAGTCCGATAGAGATCCGGCCGAAGAGCGAAACGCTCAGCTTTTCGTCAAGCTCAACAACGACAACGATTTGCGGCTGGCGTGTATTCGCGGCAAGCGAGCGTGAATTCGTTTGGAGGTTTGTGCAAACTGTGATTCTAACCTTCTTTTACAGCAAACTATTTGACAAAAATAGGCGCACACTGGAGCGGGTTACCCTACCTGCGAAAACGCCGAGTAATGGTTTGCGGTGCGCCATGCTAGTAAGCCTAAGAGGCAGCTCTTTTTCTTATTGCCGAGCACTACTCTCACGTAAAGCAATTTCATTGGCATTGTGGCATGTTACAATGGGTGACGATGACAGGTAAGCTCGATCTCAAACCAATCTTACCCCTTTAAAAAGGAATTAAGTGGAACAAAGCTCAGTTTAAAATCAAATACAGGATGTAAACTTCTTCACAAATCAAAGTAGCTCTGCTTTTGAGATCGCCCACAAAACATTTGGTAGAATTCCGTTTTACGGACCAAGTTTTGTTTTGAGATTCGTTCCAAATCTTCGCAGCTGACGACAGTTGGTGTCTTATGATTTTATCAAAAATGTTTCTGAACGAGTGAGAAAAGTCAGTGAAGAAATGCAAGAAATCATTACGCGCCTACAGTAACATGAGCTTCCTCCCATACACATCGCAGAAGCTAGGTTCAAGCCAAGCAAAGTGTTGATGTAACCAACAAGGAATTATCGTGTCGGTTGAGAGAAGACAACGCACTCGGTTTAAACCCAAGAAAGCGATTTGCATTTTGTCCTGCGCCTTTATTTTCGCGGTCTCATAATAGGCTGGGCATTGAAAATTATCTACGGTATATCAAAGTTCGCAATGCAAGTGTAACATAGCAGGGAACTAATTTCTCCTTATCTGCAGCTGAGATAAACATCCTTAATATTCAGGCGGTCCTGTCTGATGTTTTCAGCGCTGTGAAATTGCTTCAAATCCTCAACGTGATCAACAACATCAATACTCGACGTGTAAAACAAGACCATTCAATTAGGTCCACTGTACAGAAAACACAACCACGTTCAGTGACTTGGATCGACTGCGTTCGCAAGAGCGTGAAAGAATGCTGCCACTCGTCAGAATTTCGGCCTGATCTTTATTTCGGACCGAAAGGGGAAAAGACAACAATCAGAATTAGAATTTTCGGAGATAACTTTTCGTGTTGGACTTAGTTCTAAATTTACTCCATTGAACTTTGCTGTAAATTGCTAATAATAGAAACACCAGTCTTCGCAAAAACAAATGCTGTGGCCACTGCCACCTCAGCATTCATTCACGAAATGAAGAACAGAGACATCAGGTTCAGATCCTTTCAGAATCAGAAAAGCATCGAGTACAATTTCTCCCTCACAAAAGGTTTTTGTCAAGTTCTCTCGTAAACTGGTTAGNAAATCTGAANAGTTTTACAAGATTTACGCGCTCAGAGCCTAAACATACCACAACGTAGTGCGGTTATCAAACAGCCAATGGGACAAAGGGATGGATATAATCGGTTGCTTTTAAACAAACTCTGCCGCTTATTATGATGGTCGTCGCAGGTTCAAGTCGGAAGAGGAGGAGAATGCCCGTGGGACCCGGAATATCTGTTAAACAACCACGCGCTTTGTAGCGATTGTTCACGAAACCCGCAAAACCGATATAAAGCGTTCGATAAACGCCAGTAAATCTGACATCTGAAACGGCTCTAGCATTTCTGCAAACACGGCGCGGTTCCAGTGAACAAGCACGTCGTTCGCGTCTCGTCCGGTTTGCTGAGAGCGAACTTATGTCAACATTGTTTGTATGCGTCGACGCCGCAATTGTGATATGCACTTGAAACGATTTGCAGGGACTTAACAAACGCGCGCAAAGGCGATAAATGCTTCAGAAGGTGATGCCAAAGGGGCAATAGAGCGACCCGAGGAGGCGCCGCTCACAGATTGGAAGTTCGGTCACCTCTGTCAAGGACTCGGAATGGAATGTCGCAGATATTTTGAGTACAATATGTTCGAGTAGTTTGTGTCGACGTTTCTCTCACCGGAATGTTTTGATCAATTCAGGGCAGCAACAGACAGACGTTTCGTGTTCGAAGACCCGGTCGAAATACAACGAGCGGCCTTTTCTGCTGCAACGCATCACGTAAAGCAATGCATGCGAAGTCAACAGTGATGAATGGTTTGGCGGGATGCCACCAACTGCGTTTTACGCAAAACGTTCACCGATGTTTGATAAACCGACAAGTACTGGACTGCCACACATACTCGCACATGTCGTTCACCAGCATTTGCCATAAAATTACGAACCTCGCATCCAACGCGTCCCACACATGCGATACATCCGCATGTGACCCTTCAGCAAACAAGGTGGGGCTGACCAACACAGGTGAGGGTTTGAACTTTTTAGTCAACGCGACATTTGCCAAGAATTGTGCTCGATTTGTGAAAGCAATTTCGTTGCTCTTTATCTTGCTCAGACTTCAGAACGCAAAGTTGTTTGTTAGCGGCAGGATTTCTACGCCACGACGAGAGACGACCGTCTTTCGCACTTGTTTGCCAAAGATCAAAACAGTCCACTCAGAGAACGCAGAAAATTATTCGGTGTTAAAACGTTTACCAGGGGATTTAGGGTTTACTCGAAAAAAGGCGTTTAAAAGTCGCGCCCAAATCGCTTTCGGCGCCGAGGTGCGTCTGCGACAATATTTGGAACGTGTGTATGACTGATTCAGCTTTGACAAGTTTGCCTTCAGCAAGGAGCTTCGGGCGATGCAGCAAAACACGTGATGAAAGCATTATCGTGCTACCTACGCAACAGTAACATGGTCAGTTTCAAACAACAGCCAGAAACAATAGTCAACAGCCCGATTGCCAAACATATTTTCGAGCCTGAGGCTTTTGTTGCAGAAAGCAACTGCAACAAGCAAATGATTTATGGGGATGAGAGAAAGGAAGCATACTTGAAAACACCTGCCTTTAAATGATCAGAGCTCATCAGAGCACAAGCGAAAGAACGGATAAGGCGTAATATAACAAAGTTTTATTCATCAGCTTTCTTTGAAATGCGAAATCAATGGCGTTTTTTGTACATGAAAAGCAGTGCTTCAGCCAGAACTGCAACATCAGTGATGTTTTTCAAGCCGACTGTGTGCTTTCTTCAAATTATGACACTGAAACTAAATCAATCACATCTTGGAAAAGAGGCGAACACGTAGGAAAACCGCATCAGTCACGACAGATGTGATGACAAGCCCTCTGGTCGGTCGTCCCGATTAGTAGACACTCAGCAAAATAAGGCAATTATGCCTAGTTTCACAAGTGTCCCAGGGCACGTTCACGCTAATTAGGTCTGCCAGATCGGTGCGAGGATCAGGGTACAGTTACGGCCGAACATTGAAGTCTTAGGTTTCGTGGCCGGCGATAAATTAAACCGAAAGAGTAGCGATAAGTTTGTTTTAGCTCCGATCGTCACTGCTGTCTTGCAAACCGTAATCGATCACGCTTAACCGGAGAGCGTTCGCAATTGCGTTGATTAATGACGCTCGAGCATGGCGTTTCCCCAAAAATCGTGGCGACGAAGACGCATGGCCGACAAGGATTTGTTTTGCGAGGCGGGTGCGGGGAGGACACTCGCCAGCGTCGCCCAAGAAGTAGAGTTTTAGTTGTCCAGGTCAAGAGGGAGAAGCGGTTAAGCGGTCACGTTTGGAAAGTAGCGATCAGAGCAACACGGGCCACTCTGACGCGCTTCGTCGGCTTGAGTCAAGCTTGCAGCTGAGACTAGCACGCGAGAAGCACACTTTAAAATGCGTTTCCAACGGCAAGCCCGACCCGCTGTGACCAGTCACATTCGTCATGGCCACTCGCAAGCTTACCGGACTCGCGACGTACCATTAAGCATGCTGGAAAAATGTTTTTTCCGAATGCGAACCGAACCGTTTCATAATAATCCGAGACGCGCGTCCGACTCGCGGCGTCGGGCAGCACCTTCAGGAAAGATCGATTCGAACGAAATGCAACGTGAACAGCGCACAGTTCCACGGATTACCACCTGCCTCGGCCTCGGAAAAACCTCCAATTAGCGCCTCGAACCGTGGAAGGCCCCGCCCACCGGCCGATACACAGCGGAAAAGCGATGCGAAACATGTTGGCCCAGTGGAATCCCAGGACACGACGCGAGCTGCAGGACGATTAGCGACGGTGAGAAATTTCAACAGAAGCAGCTGAGCGAAGCGGTCGCAGGTAGCCGCAAACAAATCGGCTCATTAGCCGTGAAACATTTTGAACAGTCGCCGAACCAGTCGAGTAAAAGCTAGTGATGAGTGATCAAAGACCACTGCCGCCGTTACCGGCGATTATTATCGAGCAGCGCGTTTTTCTTATTTACAAACACCCTAATGCTAAATGGACGCCTGGCATGCGTGGCATACGAACAGACGGAATGCCAAGAAAAAGAAGGCAAAGAAGAGTTGGTCGAACGCTTGCGACAGCTACAGAAAACAAAACGTTTAGTACTTGCGCATAACTGCACATCAAACTCCTCAAGCGCCTGCATGAACTTGGCTCTTATTGGTCGGCTTTTAAGATTTTACGCTTCATACATGGTCGGGGTCATGCACGTTCCGCACCAGTGACCGCATCAGAGAGAAAAGGCTACTCAGGAACAGAAGAAATGCTACAAAATCAAGCACTTCGGTGTAAAGACTTTGGTAATTTTCTTCAAATCAGTTCCCTTCATAAACATTTTCAAACTGGAAAAAAAGCTTTCTGCACGTTCGCAGTATTCGAAAATTTTTAATACGCAGCTTGGCGTTAACTTGACTTACCCGGTTATGAGGACAGCTGTGTCATGGTGGTTAGGGTGTGAATCGTCCGGGTCGTTTTGGGTAAACTGCCACTGACAGAAGTTCCTGAGACAGGTGTGGGCGTTCCTGGCCACATCCGGACCATTCTGACAATAAAATGATGGAAGCTATCATGCAAACGATTGTAGAAAATCAGTTTTAGCAGCGCAAAGATCGGGAATATTGCGATAGAAAATTGGATGAATTGCAACACCGGTTCCAACAACTGTTCAGGGTGTCAGACATGCAGATATTTTTCGGAACTAACGATTCGCAGCTTTAGCTGTGGAACAAAAGTCGCGAGCCTCCGTCTTGCCAATGGTAACCGTCAATCGGTCGATCGCTTTTAACTGCATAGAGCAGCAAAGGATGAACGCGTATTTTTAGTACATGGATTAACAAGTCGCAAATGAACTATGCATTTGCTGCATGTGCTCTTATCACCACAAACTAGATCAAAGCAAACCACGTCGAAAAATAAACGTGCAAGTATACGCAATTCTTCAATGTAAATAATTGCACACTGCTATGAAACACGCGTTTCTGGCCGAAGTATAACGCTACGTTGGGTAAGGGGAACTAGATTTAGCAAAGCAATGTAGGAAATGCATAAAACGCCCGTACCCCGCGAACGTGCAAATAATTGAAATCTTTTAACTGCGGAGAAAAATACACCCGACAATCACTAATAATCTAATGTTGTGTCTCCGTTGGCTTCTTAGAAAAGCACATTGAATTTCTGATGCAAAAAATGGACAGCGCATTTTTGCAAAGCAGGTAACCAAGTTGCTGGTGCAAGCAAACCTATCCAGAGTGATGAAACAAACACTAAATATGAAGCACAGGCCACTGTCACTGCAGTTCGGATAACGCAGAAAAACACTGCATTAGGACATCTACAGAAACGTCAAGTTTTGAATTCAACATAAACATTACGAGAGTTTTCTTCGTCGCTTAATCGCCACAGCGCAAGATTGTAGGAATCGAGAACAAAGAGGGGAGAGTCGCACAAAAAACACGCTGATTTGAAGGAAGCAACGGAACGTACGCTGAAACGCACTGGTTTGTTGTCAACTGTTAGGTACAGGTCATTAATTTCTTAATTTACACGTTCGTCGTATCGTTAATTACTAATTATTGCTAGTCGCCGATAAGCTTTACATGGTAAAATAGTGTCGTAACAGGGCAACAGCAGTCTTTTTCTTTACTTCGAACATGCGCAAAGCAAGACAGCAGAAAGGGCAATTACGCGGACTTTGCGTTAATAGCATACGCTTGTTGTAGCTTTAAGCCAAAGATAAGAATACATCTCCGCTGAGACGCAATCATCTCACCCAACAGCAAATAGACTCGCCCTCGATAACACGTTTACAGATCGCAGTGGAAGGAACGAGCATAGCTTTCAGATGGCAATTCCTTGCTGGCGCGTATTTTACAAGCCTTCCTTCATCTTCTANTAGCATGAGAGNCTTGCCCTTTGAAAGCCTTTTAGCATGGCTGACGAGAATTGCGCTCAACCANAAGTCTTGGCTGCACTGTTAATTTACAAAACTTTGCGAAAGTGGCTTTCGACAATAATCGCTCAACTGAAAGATCACAGACACTGGTTATCAACAACACAATACGGAAATAACAGAAGATAGTTTCATTGTTTGTGCCAGCCCTGTTGGGGGATATAAGAGTTAGGGCAATTACGTTCTGTCAAAACTACTTTAAATTATTCGCTGAGGTTCAACGGTTCAAAATTTAAAACAGGTTTTATTAAAGTTTACGGTGAAACGCAGTGACAAGAGCAGCGTGTTGTAAGGAGAAAACGAATATTTGCGCTTGTCTACGTCGCGAACTCAGGTTTGTGCAGCACAAGCCATGTTTGAACTCCTAAAACAGAAGTTATGATTTACAAGAACTAGACTCAACAAAATTCTTGACCGTCAGCAGATGATATTCTGGACGATCTGTGCTGCTCACAACGTCGTGCTTTTTCAACGCAGATGTTGTTTTGAACAATTTCTATTCTCCTCAAAAAAGGTTACGTGCTAGCTAGCACCACGATTTTTCGGATTGCTGCTTCTGGAAAGTTAGAGTATAGAGGTGCTGGCTTTGCACTAAACACTGTGTAATACAAAGTGTAAATGCAACTGAGTTTATGAGAGCAAGCTGAAGCGCGCCAACCTATTTAATGCCACGCATCAATTCATAGCAGAAGCTGTTTGTGTTGAGGTTTGAGCCACTAAATGCATCCAAAACAAAATCTTGACCTTCAAAACTTTTGGTAGTGCCTTGTCTTTTCTGGCATGCATGAATCAAGGCCAGAAACATTGAAAAACGGTAGAAAGTGGATGCAATGTTGCAGTGCCCCACGTGGGGTTTACTCTGCCCCATGTGCGTAGGGTTTTGAACTTCAACCGCTACATTTACTAAAGATCAACACCCCATGCAATGATGCAATTCAACTGAACCGAGAGGTACGAGGTATTCCAGTCGAGTCACAAGGTAGAGGTGAAAAGACAAAACCGTTGTGAGCGCTCGGTTTTGACTGAGACCAAGCAGCCTACTGTTCCTACGTGCACACAGCAAAAAAGCAGTACGAACACTCAATGCACTGCGGCGCAAGTTAGCGCCCTGTAACAAACGAGGTTATTTCAGCAGTTTGCTAGCAAGTGTTGCTTATGCCTGACGAGCTTTAACATCACGACGCGCGACTCACATGGACCTGCGAATCACCGATGACGATCAACTTCACCAGGACGATGTTGATCATGTTTTCGATACTTGGATCATGGTAGACGTGGTTGACCTGCAGCAAGGTACAAAAAAATACAAGTGGTGCGCATATGCTTTTCCTGCTAGCAGGCTTTTGCCTTGCAACGCATTCAGATACTCGAAGGACAGCGTTAACGTCATTTTGTGACGTAAGAACTCAAACACAGTTTCACAGTATAAAGTTAAAGGGCAACTTCCGACAAGCTTGTAGGTGACTTACAGTTCAACAATTCGGGAGGAAATTTTTTCTCAGTTACAGTACAAAAAAGAAGGTGGAAATAAGGAATCGAATTTCACGGGAAATCAACAGACGTTTAGTTTACATATACAGTACAAAAAACAGGCATGCAACTACTCCCTCTCCGACAATGATGATTGTGTCACAATGGGGGCGGAGAGTGAATCATTGCCGTACGATTCGCCGAGTGGCAGGTGTCGGGGTTTAGTTACTGGGAGAGAAGCTTGGGTGAAAAAGCTGCGGTTTTGGTAAAAAACAAATCACGAAATTTGGCCTGTTCGAACGCCGTTGACTTGTGAAAGTTCAGTCAGGAGAATCGAGGAGCTGCATAAGTGAAGAACGAATGGGAATGTCCGATATTTGCGGCGGCGCTGGTGACACGTGTCAACATAGCGATGTCAAAAACGACGAACAGGGTTTTTCACACGGCACCAGCTCAATTTCCCAGGGTATGTTTTGGTTAGAAACAGACTTCTTATATTGGCATAACAACGCGGTATTATTCCCTGAGTCGTATCCGCGGGAAGTGTGAACCAGACGAAATACAGGCGAGACCGAAACATTTTTCTAACGTACACACATTTTTCAGTCCCTTGTAGGCAGAGTCGTGACAGTTGGTCTGTTCACGACCAGCGCGTCAACGTGCTTATTGAAGACTAGCAATACGAAGCTTTCAAAAAAAGCGCCAAAATAAAAAAAAATGAAAGGCGTTGTAATGACATGCCAGCGTAAACCGATCGGTCAGATCAAGCGAACTGCGGAATGAAACGCTCAGCATCACCTTGAATCACCATTAAACTGATCGCCAGCAAACAAACAAAAGAAAAACAGATCGCTATCGTGGGTCGCCATCTACAGCCTGAAATGATGATGGTAATGGTAGACTTCATTGTTGGCCTGACTGTCACGGCAAGAAGCGCATGCGAAGATTATCGCGATCACAAAGCCAAGACAAAGGCAAGATGAAGAATCGAGCAACGGCATCAGAGGCCGCCGCTGTTCTGACCTGTGCCTGTGTCCGTGGTAACTACGCGTAATAAGCGGGTGACGGACGACAGGACAATCGTTNCCTTGATACCTTCTAACAACAAGACCAAGTACAAGACCTGCAACTGAAAATTAGGGGCTTTGCGAAAAAATATTTTCGTATGCAGGGACAGCTGCACGTTCACCAGGACATCAGCGGTGTCGGTGCTTGCCAGTCCAGCATTACTCGTCCGAAGAAATGCCCTGTTTTGGGCGCCAAAGATAAACAGATGAAGCAAAAGAATGAATTTTCAAGCGTGGCTGACAAAACAAAAAGCAGAATTTTGCAAGGTAAAAAATATCAGAATAAGTAATGTGAGAATTAGGAATNAAGACGCGGGATCCTTAATTGAATCAATGCCAGTTCAGCAACACGACTCGACGCTCACGCTGCAGTCAAAATGAATAGCTATTATCAATGCGATTTATTTNACGGTTGTACAGCAGACACACCGAAAGCAAGAAGCTATTTTCCGTGAGCTAAAAGCAGTTANGCACAGATGATGGCAAATGTACGANAGCTATTTCACGTCNCTTCATTAAAGGAAGATTGCACTTCAATAAACGCGAAGAGCCATCCCGCGTTCCCAAAGAGCTCGAAGCGNAAGCAAGCGAAAAATGGCTGCTATTTGACGTGAGAAGTGTTTCGCTGTANCGACGAGCGACAAAATCGCCTGATGGCGCACATTTCGCATTAGCCCCGGCACAAATACAACCAAAGCAAGTTGTCGCTCACGCGCTGGTTCGAATGGCGCATCTTTCTGTTTGCCGACAACGGCCCGCAACAGCGCACTCTTCCGCCAATACACAAAGAAACTGGCGCAGAGCGATCCTTCAAAGCGCTTCCAGACAGCTGCTTTGTCATTTGGCACAAGCATAGGAACTTACGTCATGTTTCGCATTTAACTGAAGTCCAAGACTGGCGACAAGAGCGCTTCAAAAGGCTGCGGAGCCTTCTCTCGCCACATGGCGGCCGCCATGGATCGCGGCTGAGGCGATATTCATCGCAACGCACCTCACACAAATTGTAATCATATTTTGAGTACTTTCTGAAATTGACAACAGTGACTGTGGTTGAGCCACCAAGACTTGCACAGCGTCTGTGGCAGGATTGCTAAGCGCCGCTGCCCATCACGGAAGGTATCACTCATCTTGAGAAATAGCTGTTCGCCGCGCGGTCCATCCCTTCCGAATAGTTAATTACCACTAATCTTGCGATTTGCTGGAGCTAGGGGGTGGGTAGATGGCGCAAGCGGTGGCGAGAAAAGCTTGACAACGAGCGTACGCGCGAGGAGGACAGAAGGAAAATGTGCGAAGAACCTTGCTGAGAAACTTCCCCAATGTTTTGCATTAAATCTCACGATTTTCTGGGAATTACGAAGACGATGAGAAAAAAAATTAATCGCAGGGAGAATGTGATTGCCCGAACCTGATAAATGCTTCATTTTTTTCGAGTTTGTCGTTGCGTTGCTGAAGCTTGTGTTACGAACAGCAGTCCAACTCAACTCGTCAAATAACCTCAAAATTGACATGTTTCATGACAGGATAACACTGACTCGCATTGCCATAAGCAGGGGATGCCTTGCAAATGGCGTACCAACAGTCAACGACACGTTTGTGCCGCAACAATGCCGCATAATGACGTCGCCACAAGGTAATTGCAGGTGTGTAGGATACACGGCCTTCAGGTCAGAAGTGGAGATTCTTGAGAGCTTTTTCCGGTCTATCGTGTGATTGTTGCCGATGCTAAACAGGTGACGTAATGGGACTGTCAAGTTGGTGATCGGTCGCAGCGTGGTGGAATGCACTCGTGGATACTACGCAATAAGCACTTGACCGCCAAGCGCGTAAAATGAGACGGTTCTTCACCTTATAGCTTTTACGGAACGGAAGTTCAAGAGACATTTTAGCGACTTCGACTCTACTTGAAAGCCCAACAAAACCAGCTTTGCTCCATTGACGCCTCATACTAGGATTCTTCTGTTTGTTCGCTCAGTCAGCGCCTACCTAACTATCAGGTTAATTAGCGCAACTGTATCGTTTTGAAAATCCTCTCGACTGCTTGCATTCCTCACAAAATCTCAGACGCCCGGAAAAACCTTCCCAGACACAACTTGCCGGCAACTCTGTACAAGAGAGTGTTTGGCATTAAATCGAGAGAAATCCGAGCATGTGTATCAACAAAAAATTTTTTTACTGCACCTGGCTTCACAAACGCAGTGGTGTTTTTGCCTAGGGCAGGAACACGCTGCGTGATTGATACAAGTGTCTTATAAAAACTATCTTGTTTGCGCTTGCTGTCGTATCAATCGCGTTTAAAATTAGCGATAGATGCAAAAAATTGCCAAAATTGGGTAAGATCATCAGACGCTTGTAAAAGATTTTTGTCGGACACTAATTTCGCTTTCGTTGGAAGGTGTCAGCGTCTTTTTTTGCATTCCGATAAGGCACTGTGTCAGACAGCATGCGAGGTACAGAAGTCAATTACTGTGAAGCGTTTGGTTAAGTAGCGTATGCTTAGTGACAGGGATACCACGTTTCACTGAGGTCTTTCGTCTCTGCAGTTCAGTGTGATGTCAGCCATATTTAAATCGCCGAAAAACGTTGCTGCTACGTCGGCATATCTGTGAATCGAGTTTGTGTGAACCAAATCTCGCCAGATACTTCGCAAACAATAAGTTATGCGACAACACTTCTCTTTACCAAGAAAGAAAAAAGCCCATACGCATTCACGTTAGAAAGTTCAGAGGTGAGGGGTCAAAGATCACGCATAGCATAAAGACGTCGGTCAGCAGCAGCAGTCTGTTTGAAGAGGCGCCAAGTCGGAAATGAGGCAAATTAGTCCGCGCAGTGCGCCTCTATCGCCGCAAAGAAATGCCAGTCAAAGGAATGCGAGCAGAAGAAAGCGACGACTCTATGTTCGCTTTCCAAACCTGCGTACAATAACAGTGCGAAGAACCCATGTTGAACGCACGCAGATTGAACCCACTGTTGAACAGAGACGATATTTTCGTATTATCAGCGCATAACAGCAGACGTTCCTCGTCTGTTTGCATGATTGTTTCGTTACGAACAGACCAACAACCGTGGTCCGGTTTCGTCATTCAAAGCGCCTCTCACGGGCAACTTTTGATCGTAGAAGAAAACAGGCAAGGGATAGAGTTCAGTGCTTGGACTTCTAGAGCCACGAAATTTTTACTTGAGACATGCCGGCTTTCTGTCAAGAACTTCACTGCACAAGACTTATTTCCGGAAAAGCACAACCTTGTACAATAGGGTGACGCTTTTGTGTTTGCCGATACGGCAAGACAGTTTTTGTAAAAAAACCTACACGAAAGGAATGCTTCCAACCACCATTATCTGATAAAGCTGGGGGACAACGGCTATAGTGCCATCAAGCCGCTTCTGTGAAACGAGCATCTCAAACGAAAATCATACCAACGTTGTCACAGTCGCGCAAAAATTCAGTGAAAAACTTTTCAGTTACAATGTAAGGCGTAACAGGATGCAGACGGATTGAGGTTGGAAGTATCGTCTTACGATACACGCCCAACCAATTGTCACAGGAAAGAGAGAAATGCGTTTAAGATTAATGGCAATTTTGCAAAGATGAGTTTTCTCAGATAACCTCTATGGAATTTAACAAAAAATGCACGAGAATCGACGTTTTGATGACGGAGTTAACAATGTTTCTGCGAAGTCACGTTCGGAATAGCTTTTCCGTTTCCAAGCCGCAACGTGATCACATACAAGCGGCTCGTTAATCGTAACCTTTGTGATGAAATCACATGACCAGCATTCATTTTGATAGGAGATTTGTTGCGTGATATCGGAAAAGTGCTTTGCAGCCTTTCACAGGCAAACAAGAATCCAGCAAATAACCAGCAGATTTTGCGCGAAGTGGCTGCCGGCGAAACCGGCAACTTCTGCGGCAGAACAGGACGCGACAGGACGCGCCCGAAATTAAACACGCTCTTACCCAAATGAATCACTGCAAAAAAAACGGCACATGAAATAAGGTCTGGGTAAATGAATTTTCTACCAGCGTGTTGTTATTGAATGTTCCAGGTGTGAGTGGAGAAGGGATGTTCGCCACAAGCAACACGCTTCGCGAGCTTCTGCTAATCGCATAACGATCTTTGCCTCTTCGCCCGAATAGCGCTCCGGCTTATCGTGGCAGCACCGCTTCTATCTGCTTTGTTTATCATGGCCGCGCCATTGTTTCACAACAATCGCCTTTGTAATCGAGGGCATTATGCCAGTTTATTCCTTGAGTGTTGGAGGTCGCTGGCGGTACGATGCATACATCGCAAGCAGCAGTCGAAAAGAAAAACGTGTTTCGCGGTAAACACGCCAAACCGGATGCTGATATATAACAAGTACACAAGCCTGGGGTAAGAAAACGCTGCGATAGCGCTCGCGCCTTCGGTGCGTTGCTTGCCTGTTGTTGCAATCACAAAAACCATGCATGATAATATGCAAGGGGCGTTCGAAATCTAACACGCGATTCCCAGCGTAACAAAGGTTGAAATTTACGCCTTGTGCCGTCCTGAGAGGTTCTTCTCACGCGTGTTAACATACTTTTTATCATTCGAACGCTACTGTTTGCATCGTGCATGTGGGAAAGTGGAAAATGCAGCTCAAACGCTGTACCCACTCGATCACTTGCTCGATCGAATTTGTTGGTTGGCCGGCGGCTTTTTTTGAAGTGCAGAACGTTTGCGTCTCCCCCCACCCCACCAGAATCAGTCGAATGCAAATCTTACGCCAATGAGAAGATAACAAAATATTCGATTAAACTGTTACTTTTTAGAAAGCTTGCCGGGGCATAAAATCATACGAATGACGACCACCTCGCCGAGGCATGACATGAAAAGTCAACGTCTAGCCCCTGGTCGTACCTGACCGGCCATTCAACATACCATAGCATCACGTTACCATTATTTGTCCCTTCCACGACGATGCAAATACAAATTGCATTAAAATGAGAGACCAACAATTCGAGTGAACATTGCGACCCAAAGCAATAAACAACAACACAGGTGAGTGCAACCCTTTCATAACGCTGATCATCGCCAAAACCTTTTGAAGTTGAAGCGAAAAGCCACGCCTGTCAACCGGTATCAAGAATCTACTTCAAAACGAAACCGCGAAGCTTTTGACCGAACGTTTTCCAATAATGGCAAAAAAAGACAATCAAACCTAAAGCGTGACCTTCTGCGCATCTTTACAGACCGCCACGACGATCGTTTTCAGCCACGTTCAATCATAAGGTGTTCGGTAAAGTGCGTTTGCAAACTCGCGGCTTTTCACCAACACTCCNCTGCGACTAAGACGGCAACGCCCGAAATATTAAAAAATTATTCATCAGAACTAAGGTTAAACGGCAAACAGAAACAACGCTCTCAACTTACGATCGCCATCAGCGTGAGCACGTAATGCTCAACGTCGTCGTGGGCTTTGAGCATCTCGTTGTCGGCGGTGACCATCACTTCCACATTACGCGCGAGCGAAACGTAGCGCTTCTTCCTCGAGCGAGTGGCATCATCATCCATGACGTCGTCGGCGTGAGACGACGCCGTGACGTTTGTTTTTGGATGGAAACTGGCCTCGCCAATTGTACGGGTTCCCAANGCGAGCCGGGTCAGTGCTTGCTTGACAAGCACTCTACTCGCAGCTTTTTCGCGCGTCGCCATAGCAGCCAACCGGTGACGCACCCGCGACGTGTTCCTGTCGCGGAGTCGCCGAACGATTTCGAACCTTCGTCTGCGATCGGCGAAATCCGTTAATCGCGCCGAAGCGGCCAGCTGACGTAAGCGATGAAGTANATCGTCATCGAAAGTCTCGCGCCCGACTCGTCCTGACGCACCTCGTGCGCTGTCGCCCGCTTCCCGCAAAACAGAGGAATCTGAAAACGAAAACCACACAACGGAATTATTGCATGCGTCAAAACGCTGCTGTGGGGCGGTAGCTGGAAAAGAGCCGCGACGTTGCAGGCGAGCATTTGAGGAGGGATCACTCGCGGCATGAGAGCAGGTCTGCCAGACACCAACACCGCGATTTATCTTCGACTGCCGGTTCTGAAGCAGGCAGAAATCAAACGTGGGAAAATGTGCCGTGCTGCAACCGCGGGAGCAGGTGGGGGCGTTGAGACCTGCAACGATCGCTTACATATGTTTCGGCAGGTGTACACGCTTGATTTCGACAACGAAAATCGCAGCCAGGCGACTGAGATGACACTTAAGAACGTGGAAGCGTCGTTCCGGCTAATTTCATTCACACGTCCTCCTTCTCACGCCCGCACCGGGTCATTGTTTTTGCTTGACTGCCGCCTGACAGTGATAAACCATGCGGCAGTGACGCCACGCACTGTTACATGTGCGCTGATACGTCAGCATTAGAACTAAGCCTCGATCGGAGGTTGCTCGACATTGTATCTCCGCCAGTTTGTTCGGATTTTCAGCCCTGTCTAGGTTGCATTGATTACTCCAACACTCACAAGCACGTGTAATCCCCATCTGAGGAAGGCGGGTCGGAAAACAAATAACTGAATATCGGTAGATGTGACGCAAAGCGCATCGTAACTGTTATTGTGACGTAACGCACACAACTGCACGCGGCCGGTGACGAAAATATAGAAGCATAATGACGCTCGAGGTACAAGGAAGACAAATAAAACATTCGTCGTGTCTATTTCATGATCGCAATAACAAGCGCCAACAGCACGGGTAGCCTTGCTGCTGAAACGATATCTTTTGGGTTGCTCCGCCCGGGTGTGTGACCCAGGAATTGTGTGCGCGAGCAATTGCGCCTTGAAGAGTCACGCTTTCAATCAAGCTAAATTCTCGTTCGTGCTGCAGAGGCAGCTAAATTCTCGTTCTTGCTGCAGAGAGCGCGTGTGCGCTCAATCAGCGAGGCAGCCTCTCAGCACAAGGGAGACACGCGCTTCATTCACTGTCCTCATTGCACTGCTTTCCGTCACAACCGCAAGATCACGACGCGACGAAAAACTTTACTGCGTCACTCGCCAAAACCGTGATTCTGAGAAGGTGAAGCGAACATGGGCCCCGCACGTATTTCGGTCAAAGCGCTTGTTTTGTGCAGGCATGCAACCAGGAAACGTTCTCTTTCGGTTTTAGCCTTGTTTTTTTCAAAGGCTTTTCGTCAGTTTGATCGCATCGTCTTGTAAACCCGATTAGAGTAACACCTCGAATAAAAGCTCAGAAATCGAAAAAGGTGGCTACGCCCGTGGTAAAAAAGCAGTTTTTTGTTAAACACTATTTTGGACATTCGTGTAGAAAGTTCTAGTTTTTAGTTCCCATACTATGCCGTAAATCAGTTGGTGAGTGTTGCACCCACCATTCGGAATTAACAACAAATAGCAGTTCGCGAAGCACTTTTACCGCTCGCCGCAATTGCGTGTTGTCGCCATGACCGACTCCGAAACGAGTCCTACGCCTGGTTAGGGACGTGCCCGGAAAAGGTCGAAGCGTGATTTCACTGAAGTTCCGATATTCGACACGAATGTCACACTTGGTCCGCGAAAGGTTAGCCACTTAATAGTGGTACTAAAAGAATTTCGCTGACTTAATGAGTTTATACTGGTTAAAGTCCAGTGCATTCAAAAAAAAGCCTAAACGCCTGTCAGTGTTAATCGATGCTTCCTTTATAAGATACGTTAACGAACTGGACAAAATACATTCTTCCAAAATCGCTGAAATTTGCAACTAAGAAGTGAACGACAACGTGATACGCTACACTGCCGTAACAGTAGTGCTTTGATACGATAATTCGCCTCGCTTCATGCCAAGTCTCGAAACATCAACGTGCGTTGCCATTTTCACAAAAACGGACCATCTTCTGTGGCGTAAAAATTAGCGAAATTACCCAAACAAACAGCTGACGCCGCTAAAAATGTCTGTGGTAGCAACAGAGGTTGCGCAACAATGCACCCGCGGCATGTGAATCGCCGTTTCCCAGCAAGCGCTTTGATCAAATCCGCTGGACGCAAAAACGCCCTTTTGATCTTTGCGACGGCACTGGCCCATGTGGGGACTGCCGAAGCATAGATAGGCAAAAGTGTTTATGCTGATCGAGTGGGCAACACACTCACTGAAAGAACGCTGACGACTTTGTCGACGAATATTTGGCTCAGACAGAAGAAGGCTATCTTTTCACCATGTACAATTCGATCCGGGTAACACAAGTTAAAGATATCTGCCAATACGCGGGTCTACAATGTCAGGTTTGTTGCCATTACCGAACTTGAAAATGCAAAACCACAACGACGTATCAAATGGCAGGTAATGCTTGCAACACCGCCATCTTCTACTTTGACATGGCAAACACTGATATTGACTTTTTATAATTTATAATCAGCTGGCTTTACGCAGTGTAACCGAGAATACATTGTTGTGTACATGCATGGACGTCTCGCCTAAACTAACGACAGCTCGTTTGCTGGAACAGCGAATCGATCAATGCGTTCAAACACTCCTCGCCAGAAGCTTGAAACTGACCGTGTTTGCACAACGACCGACGGAAAGTCAATCGGTTTCAATCACGCGGCTTGTTCAATCCCTGAAACTACGACGAGGTGCAGGCTTGTCGTGAATTGAAAAGGTTCCCTGCAACAGAAAAATGCCCACCCCGGAAGTCCTCGGGGCCAGCGCAGCAGCGGACAAAACTGCGCATCTTCTCGATCACGTGGCGCACGCTTATCACCAATCAGCAATGGCGTATGGGCCAACAAACCACCAGCATGCAAACCTCAGATGACAATAGGGCGTCTAGGACTTCTTCTAGTCGAATCGCCACTATCCGTCAGCATTCGTGGGTGGGCCGAAGTGCGATTTATCACTTATATGACAGTATCGATTGTTGATACTACGACTAGTCGCATCTTCGCTCATTTTCAGTCGGTCTTTCCGAACACGAGCAACCGGAATAAAACCTGCACTCCTCTACTAGAGCCAGATTCGATTTTCATTTGTTTCAGGTCAACCTGGTTGGATATAGACGCTACAAAGAGGTAAAATCAGGGTTTGTATGTCGAAGTTTTTATTCCAGATGCGCTAGTTTTCGCTGTGCTCTTGCAACAAGCTAAAACATCGTAAATAAGCCTACACTCATGACACTCTTGGAAAGTAAAATGGTGTTTTTTTCCCTTTGAAAGTGGGTTAATGCTTCAACTATTCACTGAAGATGTATTTCTTGCTGTGCCACATCAGTCATGATGCAAACAATTTACAGATGGTATTTTTCTCACTTTTTTCTTCTTCGAGCTGGCAAGAGAGCACCTTCCAATAGGAGGAAGGGAAACGTCCTTCTCTGCTTGCTTGCTTGCTTGCT
>JGI24159J19872_10001823_pt1 | contig 24329 bp, 21 predicted proteins | sample Ectturendosymbi4_FD_19872 | JGI IMG/M metagenome (IMG submission 19872)
GGCTTGTCCGACTCCGCGCCGCCGGACACGTCGGAGAACGCCGACCCGCCACTTGTTCGTTCTTCTATTTCCTCTTCGCGCGACCTCGAAGGGCTTACGCACAGTTTAACGTCGTCCGAGCTTGGGGGGCTGTCGACCGCCTTGCGGTTTTCCATGTGCGTTTTGGACACCATGTCCATTTCCTCGTCGCTCCTGCTGTAGTTGATCGAGACAGATTCGTCGACCGCTTCCATCTTCGCACCGGTGTCGGAGTTGCTCCCGGCTTCTGATACCATGAACCGTTCTCTTCTGCAGCAGAAGTGGATGATTGACAGATCGCGCAAATTGTACTGCATTCTCGATCCACTCACATTTTGACCGATACAATTGAAAAAGTATGGAAAATGTTTTTTTAATGTGTGGGAACCCTGGTTACTGGTGGAGCAAAAGTTTTGATTTGGTGAAAACCCGGTCAAAATCTCTGAGAACCTAAAACTCCATGAAATTCGGAGCAAAAATGGCGCCAAACATCCTTTGATTTAAAAATAATGGCGCCCGAAATAACATGAAGAGCTTTTTTCTGGAGGTGACTTGCTTTGAAGTGTTTTTCGTGCAAGTTTGGGAGAACCTGGGCAAAATTCTTTCGCACCCCCAAATATTTGGCTGTTCCTACACCTATGACTAGAATTCTGATTCATGCAAGAGCTAAAAATCACCCCCTCATTTTCAAGTCCAGGCCCAAGCAAACGCCAGGCTGACATTAAAGGGTTCCCACCACGCGGTGTTGAATTGTGAAATCAAGACCTTGAAAAAATACTGAGTTTGGTCAAAATGTGCATAAGGTATTGAAAACATATGGATTCAAATTTTCTTAACCACTGATGTCAGTTTTGCAAATGCTCAGGCAAGACATGACGATCACTCCATAAAAAGTGATGGTAAAAACCCATAGTTCGCAGTCATGGAAATATATCCAACTCCATACCGCCAAAAGTTTGTTATTCCTAACTGGAGCTAGTGGTGGATCGAACAGGGCTAATTTTTCTTGGCACAACCATTGCGGCCCCTCATGGAGGCTTTTATCACACAAAGCATAAGTTTCCTCTGGTAAAGCACAAAAACAGGCTTTGCAATGCGATGATTATCAGCATCGTGACTATGACTCGGCGGGTTTGTTCCGACTCGATGCGGGCATTGAGAAAGTCACGAGGCAGGCGTCGTTTCCCAGAAAAATTTTCGAAAGGCATTAAAAAGGTGACCATTGTGTATGGCATGTACGGAAGCATTTGAGTACTTCATTTGAAGTGTTCTCGGTATTACGTTTGCTCCCTCCCAGGTGAGCAGGGCATGCGGGCCTGACCACAGCGAACAGCAGTACGCTTTTGAGTAGCGATTTGGTGTATATATTGGGAAAGGCTGGCAGAGGACTGGAGTTCGCACCATGCATAATCCAAGTGAGTAAAAATCAGTAAAAATTGCACGCAGCGTTAGTGAGGCAACTCGAGATGTGCATCTGACGTGCACGTGAAAAGAAACATTAATTGCGAGACAATAGTGCCTGTGTGACCGACGACCGTGTAGCTCAACATTTTTAGCAGTACTGGTAAGTTATTGGTCAGTATTTGCGGAAGGCGTAAAGGCCACGTATCGGTACCACGGTATGGGCATGATACAGATTACACCTGTCGCCTGGCATAGGGGTCGGAAGTGGGGACAAGGCGCCCCTGGATTTTGAAATTTGACATTATCTAATTAAATTTATTTGAAAAAAAGCGTTTTCTTAGTTTCGAGTGGGACAATTGAAATTTCACCACTTTTGACCCCCTGGAAATCTACTATTGGTCTTCCCCTGTAAGAAAATCTTCTGACGCCCATGGCGCGTGGTTTGCAAATGAAGCTTGGAGATCTTGAAACAAACCCAAACATGTCACTACCAAATTTCACTTTCATTGTAAATCCCGATATGGATTTAAGTAAGTGTGTTGTTTTTTGTGACAAAATTACGACTAATACGTGAGTAGCTGCTGTTTGGGGGCGGTGTTGGTCTTTTAAAAAAGGCTCACCCTGCAGCTTCTTCTTTGAAACTATTGTTGCTTGCGGATGGTGACAAACTCTGCTGCTTCAGTTTGATCAATGACGAGATATTCGATGCAGCTTCATTCGGATCTACGGACATTGCAGCGTCCAATGACAAACTGTGAGAGATTCCTCCGAATGGTAGAAGCCCGCTGTAGCTGCTTACGTGGTTACTTCCGCCGAAAAGAGCTTGCGTCTGGGAAGCCAGCTGAGCTGCGTCACCAAACGGCATCTATAAAAAATATGCTCACTTGGTGGAGGTAGTCGAACAAACATACATAAGTTGACGCCATAGCAAGACGATTGGTGACGAGAATCGCGTCGCCACCAACAGGACAAAAAACGGTCAAAGATTGGCGTTACCTAAACCCAAGGTACTCAGAACCGTCGCCAGAAGGTCTTCAATAGGGGGTTTAAGTTTGTGCAGGGGGGCATGACATTGAAAAGTTGTCAAAAATTCTAGTGATTCATATTTCAATTTGGGGGGCCTGGTGCTTTGTTTGGGGGACAAAGTCCCCCCGTGGCGATGGACAACAAAGTCTGCGCAAATTATTTGCGCGTTTGAAAGTAACTGCTTGTCATTTCCGCAGTAACAATTCTGTGAGGAAACGAAATGAGATATTTACTAAATGTATGTTGCTGCGTTCACTTTATGCATTTAACCTACAGTGGGCTTACGCTTCTAAGCAACTTGCATGACCCACTTCATCGTAATATAGCCAGAATACTGCTACAACGATCACTGTATTTGCGTTAAGAACTTCATTGGCACAGCTTACCTGCATTGCGCCGAGACTGACAGGGTTGTTGTAGAAGTGTTGGTTGTTTGTAGCATCCATTCTGCCTCGCATCGACGGACTCCTATCACAAAACACGAGTGTGTTCATGTATACCTCAGACCACTTTATGCAAGTGACCAGGCATAAGCAAGAAATTAGCATTGACAAAACCTCTGTATACCACAGGCGTCGTGACATATACAGCTGAAAATCGAGACTTGGCCGTTCCTGTGTATATTTTTGACTTGTTTAGTTTACCCGCTGCCGAGATCATGAACGTGTACGACATTGTCGAATTCGATCGGATAAGCCTCAAAATAGACAATACAAACAACCCGCGATGTGACTGACGTGTTAACTGTCGCTCGACAACCCAAAAGCACAAACACAAATAAGCAGGCGATTTGTTGAAACAAAACTCCTGCAAACTACAGAAGGTTTTAGCACAGCAAGCAGCATGCGAAGCAATAAACGGAAAATCATGCGGTGAGCAAAGCAGCATGCGAGAATTACAAATTGAAGACAGAAGGAACAAGCTGTGCACAAATTAACTGAGTGTGTCTGCAAATCGCTTGACGGGTTCCAGTATGACTGAAAGTTTATTTTGCAATCGATAGCATCATAATTGTTTCGGGGAAGTGATGGTGCGCAGGCTGGATCGGTATACAGTGGTTGGGGCTTACTGGGCACGCGTGGCGCTCGGGTCTCGCTCGTTGTACTTTCGCGGCCGTCCCCGCTTCATGTGCCGGCCCTTGCGGAACTCGCGGTCGTCGACGGTCCAGTACGAGCCCATAACGTCCTCGCACCGCTTAAAGCACTTATGCAGAGAGAGGTTGGTGCGAATGGCACTCTGCAGGCGACAGAACGAAAACATTTTTACAAACGGCAGCTTTGACTGAGGCACGCGCGCCGTTTCGTACGGCGGCAATTCCATCAGCATAACCGAGTCCGCGTCGCCACGCGTGCTTCTCGTGTTTGCATTGCTTGTGCGCGATAAACAGCGATTGTTTGCACGCCGTGCGCGCAATTACTGCGCTTGCGACGCGCGAAAATGCGCCGCGAGCTCAAAGCGAGCACTGATCAACGGAAAATGTGCTGCCATTACGGAGGCAAGTCACAAGCACACCGAAAGCAAAAAGCAGGCGGCGAAAAAGACGAGAACTAAGGCATTGCGAAAGATTCACTGCACAGCACGAGCAGAGAACGGCCAGCAGCGGTAGCATATGTGCGGCAGCCCAATTTGGGTTGGGTGGCATACCCTGAAAACTTCTGCGGCCGTCGTTTCTGGTATTCGCTCTCGTCCACGGTCCACACGGCTCCCTTAACGTTCTCAACGCGTACAAAGCACTTGTGTAGGCTCAGATTGTGGCGCACGGCGTTCTATATAGAGCAAGGTCAGAGATATACAAAGATTCCCAGGTCTTTGTCTGGCAGGGGTGTTGCAGACAACAATTAATTTCTGGTTTGAAATACACGCTCAGTGTGAAGAAGTTATACATACAAGCGTCGCATTAATTTCTCTGTCGACAAACATCTGCGTTATAGGCATCAACTACATTATGCCAAAATCAGGGCGTAATGAGCAGTTGGAACATACTAGCTTCTTTTATATTTCTTCCTTGCCCCTGGGTTGCTGAACAGAAGCGACAACGTATGGTGTTTTCAAGCGGGTTACAAGTTCAACAAATGTTGGTCAGAAACGCAGATGCAACTGCATTGAAAAAGCCAACTTTTGCGGTACCTGAGAGATAGTGATATGTGCGTCGTCTCATCACGCAACGGGTGACGAGCAAGACTGCTCAACTTGGCCCGACATGGCGCGGAGAAAAAGAAATTCCCTCCCACATATGTTTCAGCAAAAGATTTGACGCTATGCGTTCGAACTTACTTTCCATGTAGGTGCGTTCCGCCGAAAATAAGCAAACTTTTTCTGGAACCAGTTATAAATTTCGTTCAGAGTCATTTGCTGATCGGGTGCTTCCATGACCGCCTGCACAACAGAAGAGTTCGTTTTCATTAACCATGCAATAGAATCTGGCCGCGACTGACTAACCGGTCACCATGATTCATACTTGTGCATTGTATTTCTTTAGCAACTTCATGCTCATTACACCACGTGGTTGTGCATTCAAACTACTAAGTAAAACCTGACCACATTATTTCCCAACCAAGCTGTTCCATATTAAACAGAGTTTCCGTCTCGCCAGTTGGGAAAACGAATATTGCATAACAAAGAAATGCCATAGCAAGGTAATCCCTAGGTTCGTACGGGTACGATGCAAGTTTTCTGCGATGCCCGCTAGTTTGACTTTGACAAATACTTTACAGATGGACACCGCCCTTTGATCAGTTCAGTCTTGGAAAATAACACAGCGGGTCAACTCTCACTTTTATGTTCAAGCTTCGGATCGGGGCCGCTTAACGAGTTTGCACATAAACAAAACTCTTCAGCAAAAAGCATCCGATCTGCGCAACTATAAAGCGTACTCGGTTTGTGATCAAAGAATCGTAACAACTGCCTGTCGTGAAACGACAACAACGTCCAAATGTCAGGCGACCGCGCGCCGGAAATTAAAAGTACGCTTCCAGGACGTGTTTACATTCGCTGGCACAGTACAAGACGCCAAAGCACTGCAGTCCACCAGAACGAACTTTGCTCGTTACTTGCGGCGTAATCGCTACAGGGGAAGGAAAGTTAACAATGCATGTTTTAAGCTGTTATGGATGAAAACTGCCATTTGCATGAGGCTTTCCCGGTGTTACCACAAACATGCCCAGGCCCGTATGTTGGAGGATAGCGNTTGACATTGCCCTAAATCTACTTCCGTGCTCACGCCAAGAAATCTTTCACAAGTTGAATTAGTTCAAATCCGGTCATTAACTTCATGTCGTTCTAAAATTAATATACGTGAAGCATGAACTTCTCGAAACATTTGCGACACAGCGTTTTTCAAATTGCGTTAACAATCCCTATGCAGTAGTTTGGTTTAAACTATTCTGATTTATTAACAGCATTAAATGTGCAACAAATGGTTATTAACCCTACCCGGGAAGAAAAATAAAAATTGGCCAGCGATGTAATTCTAACACGGTTGCCGTATTTTCTCCTCTTTTACAGATTCACGCACGGATATCTGATGCTGCTGGTGTCCTTGGTGTATCTTTCAAAATCAATGTCACTATAGTAAGGGGGACACAACCACAAGGTCGTACCTATACGCACAACTCAACTAACACACTAGCTTTAACAATTAGTGTGTACAAGCACTTTAAATCAAGCAAATTTGAACTAAAATTTTCCCAATAATGCCGGAATTAACGTATGACACGGTGTCAAAAAGCAAATATGCCCAAGCAGGAAGCAGGGTCATATGCTTGTTTTGTATGACCTTCCTACGGACTACAAAAGAGCGGAAGTTGCAAGCAACCAGCAAACAAACTTGCTGCTTCACTTTGCATGGGATTTATTTTGTTTTGCATAGCGTAGCTAAAAAAATGTGTTTTCAAATCCTCCCAACTCTTCACTTGCCCCACCAACCTCATCAACGTGGGTACAAGACCGTCAACGGCAGTCACAGAACGCGTTTCGAGGTCACTTAACCTGAGCATCACGCCAGATGCAAATAATCTGGCAACACAGATAAGCATTCGTCGTCAATGCTGGACAACGGGTGCGTCTTATTCGTTTTGGGATGGGTCGCGCGAACCGAAGCCATTAATCGATTTGGTCAGGCTGTTACGCACAACCAACCTGGGAGAGCTTCTTAAATCTGGCAACGCGAGCGCAACAAGCATGTCGCGATCAATCGCGCTGCTGTTTCATTCACCCGAATGAACAGCTCTCAATAAAAGCGATTCAAGAAATCGAAAACACGCTTGTCTTCGACGCAGATAAGCAATGGGCACAGCAAAATGGCAAAACTCGTCGGTCAACAAGTAACGCGACTGCGCGACAAGTGCGATACGGTGCATGTCCGTCGCGAGTTCACGCCGTAGAACAGCGGAAATGCAAACAGCTCGCTTTGCCACGACCACGGAAACTGCCACGCATGCTAACGTGCTGGCGAAAAATTGGCTATGCATGGCGCGAATGTTAAACACACGCCGTGCGCTTTGCAAACTACCCGTTTCACCACACGTGATTAAAGCCAGCGGCTAATGTTGTTTTACAGGCTACTTCCTCTTTCAATGCAATGGTTCACTTTTTGAAGTTCTGTAAGTGTTCTTACTGCGAACTCCAGGTAGATGCTTCATCACTGTTAACCCTTTTAAACTACAATCGAACTAAAATATGCAACACCTAACAAAGATTATCGTCTTGTGCCGATGAATCAATCTAATCTACAAGTAGTTAATGTTTGCCGATCGAATGATCAATTCTAAACCAGTCGTGGGTGCGCGGGCTTCGTTAAAAGACAATCTGCTCCAAGCGCGACGCCGAACAAAACTGCCGTCTGAATTCGATCTGGCGTCAATTAATTTGCTCACTCGTAGCTTTGACCACGTAGCTTAACTGTTTACGCAACTGACCCAAACATTTCACAGTTGATTTCGAACACAAATCATAAAATAAAATAAGAAAATGTTATGAAAAGTAGCGAAAAGAATTCCCAGATTCTGAAAGGTTTCGATGCTGGATCGGCGTACGCACCAAAGTGACAAATTTGTTTGGAAAGACAACCTTGTACATGAATTACATGGATAACTACGCTTTAACTTACAGGCACTTTTGACGTTTCAACCTTGGGAAATTTTCGTTTTTAATACCTTCAACGTAAAATCCCAGACTTTGCCAACTTTCGTTCGAGCAAGAACATGCTGTCGATTTCTATTCGGCAGACCCATTGGTTTCAGTATCGCTGACCGTAAAAATAAGCAGTTAGCATAGTTTAAGTGTAGAATTTTATTGGAAAGAAAACAAAAAAGATACAGCCGTGGTCAATCGAACGTTGCAAACGAGTTTGGTCAACAGTCAGTTTAAACCAACACCGCAAACTTCCAGGCGCCGCAACTGTGCATCACAAGTGCAGTGTGGACCACAAGGATAAACGACGATAATCCTGAGTAAACAGCACCTGCAAGCGGCGCTCGAACCGTAACGCCACAAACAAGGGTTCTAAACAATCTCCGCGAGACCCCAAGGCTTGCGCGCAGTCGGCGAATACCAGGTGCTAAGTCATCTTTCACGCTCAGCAAAGTGCGTTGTCCAAGTGGCATCACAAACGTGAGCGCGGTGATTTTAACAGCGTAAGAAATACCGTAGCGTGTGCTTCGGAGAGATAGCGAATGACACACCCGTCTGGCAAACAACTGTCGTTTCGTGAAGAACTCGTCCAAGCCACGCGTGCTTTCCCATCCCAGGGAAATGGACATGTTTCTCAGCAAGCGGTTTAAAGTTATTCTCGCATTTTCATTATTAACAGAAAAACTTGTCCATCAGTTTGTGACATCCGGTCTCGAATACTTGTTTTGTCGATCCTGATTTTTTAAAACTGACCGCAAAAGCAACCGGAACATTGGAAATCATTTAAATTGCAATCAATGAAGAGAAACTGGAGGTCTTACCTGTCTGATTAGCGACGCATACGTAAAAGGCGGGCGAACGTCGGCGTTGCGGTAAAATTCCTGGTTTTGTGTGAGGTCTGCAAAACACGAAATTTCAGAATAAAACAAACGCTCTGCAAACGCATTGATCTGGACTGGCTGAGGACATACGGAGTTGTGCGGATGAATGGCAACATGTTCGCTAACGACAAACATGCTGAATTATTAATGTTTCGGTAGTAGGCCTCCGTTCAATGCGTCAAACAACAAACACCAAGTGTACTGTTCTGAACAACCGGCGAACTTTCCTGCGACGACCCGTTTCTGTCAGAAGGAGCAGGAAAGAGCTTGTGAAGGACCAGCGACATCTATTAACATTTACTTGCTTGTCAAACATTTTTACGCTTAGCTCGGAACTATGCAGCTGTAAGAGCAGCAGAGTGGCTGACCTCTACGCAAACTGGGAGCGCTGTATCGCGCCGCATCCAAGCTACTGTGAGACAAAGCTGACCTGAAGATTAGCGACTGTTCGACGATCAAATACTGTAAATGCCGCGTTCTCAAGCAAACCTATTTGCTGAGACTAAATCAAATTGGGTCAATCGTTTCGTTGGTACGTGTTCCGCATCTTTCAGCAACGGACAGGCCTCGTGCAATGTCAAGGCGTAACAGTTTGATATCGCTCTCTGCTTTTGACTAGGCTACACAGTGAGAAGATCGCGATGGTAGCAGTCAAAATAATATACAACGGCGTACCGCAAGCGCATGGCGTCTATTGGCTGAACAATGCATTATTCACTAAGGAAAACAACCATGAATTATTTACGTACATAAAAACAAAATGCGCCTGGAGGCAAAGAGCACCGAGATAAATTTAGCCTCCTGCGGGACGCACGAGATTCAGATAACGGAACGCCGTGGCGCTTCATTGACCGGGAGAGGCATTGTATCTCGATAATATTACAATGTACCAAACGTGCAGGAGACATAAACACTGACGAGAGGCAAGGAGCTGTCCGCACTCCAGCAACAGCGCCAATTGCCTTTTTTCTATTTTTAAACCCGTGTGCAAAGTTTTCGTTAGCTTGATGCATCAGAAACATTACGGGCTTCGTGTCGTTTTACGCCAGCTCATCTCAACCAGTGGGCCACGAAGCTCTCTCCCGTACACCTTTTTCTGAACTATTCCTATTTTGGCTGCTGGTGCAAATAGGGGTTATTTTTTCGTAAGAAGTTATGGATTATGAAAGCCAAAACTATAACCTTGATCTGATCATATCCATTACGCAAGCTCAAGTACCGCATTAAAAGTAACTTGCAAGTGTCCTTTGCATTGCTGTTGCCGCCACGTCTTATTGTGGGCCCTGAAATTAATTCTGCGTAAAAAATGGGCTTCGTGGGTAAACATGTTGAGAAGCACTACGGGGGATTGAGTTGCGCGCACGAGCGTGCTTGCTGTTATCGAAATAACAAAACAGCGTGAACTACGTTGTTGCATGTTCAGCCGGGTGTCTATTACTACGTTTGCACATTGCGTATGCCACCTGTTTAAAATGAGCACGGCTGTCGAGACTCGACCCTGGAACAAAAACAACGTATTCTGATCTCCGCCCTGCATTAATTCGTTCGTGTTTCAGAAACGAGCCACATTGATTGACAGACTGTTGTAGTTACCGTTCTACGACACTTGATTGTTAGTAATATGCAATTTGACAGCAGTTCGGGGTAGGCATAACCTTGCGAAGCGGTCCTGGCCTGTTGATTTAACGCTCTTGTTCCTCTGCAAGTCACCCGGTGGCAGTGAATCGATCTTTTAACATCTCAATTAAGAGGCCAGTACTGTGCCATAGAGCTATCACAAGTCCACAATTTTTTTGCGCAAATTTTGGGTGATATTACGCGTCCTAAAACAAAGTAAAAAAGCTTCGAGGCAGTCTTTTTTCCACAAAATTAGTAAATGCCTATTGAAAATGGAGAATCAAACAAATTCAAAAATGCATCTGTTGACAAGTTTTTAACAATAGTTTTACCTTCTTGACTACGGTACACAAGATCCTAGTGTCTCGTGCCTTGCGGCCTATAACAAATCCACAAGTCGACTAGTTGTGCTTGATGTTACTGAACGTTCCCATATGCTACTTGCAAACATTAAAGGTAAACTATCTAACCTGTCGAAATTGCTACCCCCGCGGAATGTCGTCTTTTGCTGTGGTGGATCAATCCATCGCGCGCACCATTACTTATTCCAGTGCTTGACAGATGATGCGGCATAAGCGGTGGTGATGACGGAACTGAAGAAGTTGACGGGAAGAGACCGGAGGAAAAGCCAGTGACGTGCTGACTTGATATCGGGCTCGCTGGAAGGCTGAGTGGGTTTTGAACGTGGGAAGCCAAAACGTTAGCAGTGTTTGGAGATGTGAAAAGAGGGAGTGCAGGTTGGCTCCCACTAGCAGTACTTGGCATCTGCAAACAGATACATGGTTTCATACAAAAACTGCAATGACAAATTTTTGTTTTCAGCAATTGCATGAGTTCGAGTGCCAGGGTTATGTTAGTTCACATTACTGTAAGCTATACAGGAAATTAGAAATTTATACCGAGACTGATCTTTAGAAGGACGTTTTGACACTTATACCTGAACTTTGTTTGAAACCTGAAATAAATGAACTCTGAGATCATTAGGAATTACGTTGAAAGCCTGCATCTATCTTCTTAAATCAAGAAAAGAAACGCACTCCCTTGTTTTTAAATGTGAAGGTATATGTCTATATACTGACAACTTTGCGTACATGCATTTTCAGTGAGGGGCAGCATCAGCCCCGCAACCAAGGGAGACAGCCGGGAAATTCCTCCCTACAACATGTTTAGTTGTTAGACACAGCAACAAGTTAACAATCATTTTGCCCTCCCAAAAATAGTACAAAAATAAGTTACAATAATTTCCCCCCCTGGGCAGCGCCGTTCAGGTTTTACAAGATTTCTCGGAAACCGAACATATTTACTGTTCAATAAAATCTCCCAAACTGCATAGATGCGTCACAAGCGACAAGTAAGAACGAGTCATAAGGTTGTCAACAACAAAAAATGAAGTTGCATCGTTTGATTGTGGGCTTTTCATGGTCGCATCAATTGTCTTTTGATGTAACCATGTCAGTATCCCATAAAAATGCGTCAACCGCTATGCAGTCGAGAATAAAGAAATGTAAAGATTTTGTGCAGGATGAACTACAGTTTATTTCAGAATGCTATTTTGCGTCAAGCATTTCGGAAACATTACATCGGTTTTGAAAAGCCCGATACATCTTTAAGGGCAGGAACAGCCAAAATTAAGATCATGCACTGAAACAGTCATTGTATGGCAGATGCATCTTTTTTTAGTTTTACTCCACAATCTACTCCAGCGCACCCGCCTTTGAAGACNGGGCAACCTGCCGAAATGATGAACACGAAATGAGGGGTTTACAAAACTTGGAAAACTGCAAATGTCAAATTTGCTAAACAAAATGATTTTGTGAGATGTAACAAACTGGAGTGAAACGAAACATATGCAAACAGAAAAAGATAAAAACTCAGCGAACAAAACAAGAGAACGAAAAATGATGGCAATGTTAGAAATTTTGGGTCATCACGATTGGTTTTAGACGACTGCAAATTTCGCTTTGTGATTTCATAGACAGGGTTTCAATCTTGTTGTTAAAAAGACTTTGTTCCTCGTCCTTAGTGATGCTTTAAAAAAGTTTGGCGGTTGCACCTCGGTTTGACAACAACCCGTTTAGGCTTGTTCTTATAGTAACCAACACTCAATTCAAAGTTGATTTAAAGTTGGGAGCCACTTGGCAAATCAAACAGTCGGTCCAAGCATGAAGAACGCGACCTTCTTTTACTAAGAACCCACATTGAGACAAGGACCAATTTAACAAAAAATGAAAACACCGAACAAGGTGCGAACATTGTCACTGAAGGCAAGTTGTTTGAACTGTTCCTTGACGCTCTGCGCTAGCCGTCAGATCTTAAAACCACAACAACCTGGTCCCTTTGCAAACATCAGTGATGCGCCGACACCGAGAGGCGTCCACATATGCTTGTTTGCTAGATTCTCGTACCACATAGACCATCCGATGCTAGCATGCTGCTTGGGAATGTTACATGTCACAAAACTGACGCGACAACATAGTGGTGCGGTAGTGACAATGAATGTGACTGTCACCCACTCGCGCATGCGCACTTCAAAAGCGCTAATCAGAGGGGGGAGGATGAGATGCTCGACTCTCAGCTGATGACAATAACGACGTCGCGGCAAAGTGTTGCAATTAAGAGGAAAGTGGCCAGAACGATCAACGATTGCCGTTCACTGATTGTTGTCGCAGCTTTCCCTACGCATCGGGGTCAAGTCAACAAGCACCCGTCACAAAAGCTGCTCTCCGGTGCTGACACGCCAAGTGCATCTCGACAGATGGCAAAGCGGTGGGGGTGCACGCGTCTGTTTATTGCCTCCTGTTTTGGTCCTTGTTTAGAGGTTCTTTGCCACCACTTCTGGAGGCACTTGTACACAAAAGCCGCGTCGAGAGAATTATCCACGAACGACGCAGTCCATTTCAGTTTGACCGATCTGCTTCCCAGTAGTGTGTAAAACGACATTACCATGATGGTAGCTTTTCTTCCGCAATTTCTTTAAAACATTTTTCCAAAAATTTTCGTTGCTCAAACATCAGAATAATATTTTTAGATGCATCGCAAATGAAGTATTTATTTCTGGCACGGAACTTTCAGCTGAAGTGAAATAAACTGTTTTGCCGTAAAACCTGCAGGAATGGGCGACATGCGGCGGCATGACAAAGGCCGCCAAGGGCAGAAAGACTTTGGCATCTGGGCGAGCGTTTGATGTATTCGACTTTGGTGCGTTTGTGGCAGTGAGGCTGTGACAGAAGACACATTAGAGGCGGTACCCAACGTTCAACGTTGATGGCGCGGCATCACCGCAAGGGCGCCTGAAAATCAGGCTTGGCTTTGGCTAAACAAAATCAGAGCTTGACGCCAACAGTTAAAGAAGCAAATCCTCTTCTCTACAGGGCACCTCTGTTGGAAACCAGAAGCTTTTAAACGGATCTGTCCTAAAGCACCGGGTCTTCCCACCAAGTAACATCTGAGAAGACCTCGGCGGCAGTTCAAGCCGCTGCAGTCAACACATCGCCGTTCCTATAAACAACAACAGCGTCCTATCGCCTTGTTGCGTTTACTGCCTGCTCGATCCGCTTGACAAAGCAGTCCTGTCCCTAAGGTTGTTATTTGGCGGCACTCGTAAAGTTAAACTGTCGGCATGACGTCGCTAGCGAGGACAGCGACACAGGTGCACTTTGTTTTAGTAGCGAGCAAGCCGGGGTCGAAAAGAGCGCTCCAAAAAAGCGACCTGTCACCATTACGAGGAGATTTTGGGCAAAATGGAAAGACAAACAGAGGGTTGATTCGAAAATGTGACGTCACCATCTTGCGTTAGTTTGAACAACACCAGCTTTTTGGTACCTATGTGCGAATGTTCGATTGAGCTCTCGCTGATCGAGAGGAATTTGCCACCAGTGGCTGATTAATGGCAAGAAGTTGCACCACAGTTTGGATTCTTGAAAAACAGCAAGCAAGGACCAACCTCTCCACGCGGTATCCATTTCGGCACGGGACCAATGCTTAATGAAAAACGCTTTGGACCCAACCACAAGTGACAGCAAAAGATCTTCTTATAAATATTTGTGATACTGCCCTACATTGAATGAGCTTGTTGACAATTTACTAATATCAAAAGCAAGCAATTAATACCTGGTTTAGAGATGATTGAGAACTTCGTCCGTTCACCACCTTCCCGTTCACTAAACTCTCCGTATCGTCACGTGATGTGCCCCTAGAAGTTTTGACGTCCATGCGAAGATGGGCCATCATTCCGTCCAGGCGATGTCTTTCTTTATTTAGCTGTAAAAGCAATTCAGAAGTAGAATTTGCGACGTTCGCACCAGAAAATAACAGAAAATATGCATTCCATTCTGCAAAAATGCACAGGGTGTGTCGAAGTGAGCGCAGATTGCGCACCGCAAAATTTTTGACATCAATGGACAGTTTCGAGTGAAAGAAGAGTACCTCAGGCAAGTTCAACGAAACGGCGCGAGTTAATAAGACGTTTCGAGTACATAAAAATTAACACACGATTGGTGCAGGCCCGCAAAGCACATTTGTGACATATTCGCGCAAGGCGTAGCCCTCATTACAACGCAGGCGCAACCACCAAACAACCCGGCAAGGAACAGCAGCGAAAGATGCCGAATGGGATTTGTTTTGACTTCGGCTAATTTACCATCTCGACGACAAGTGAGGCAAAGATTTCAGCGAAGAGCCCGCGCAATTTTGCAGCTCGCACGCATCGCGGGCGATCAAACGCGGTTCTTGTTCCCGCACTTTCTGACTGATCCAAAACAAATAAATCGAAAATTAATTTGATTGTGTAAACTTCAAGCGGATGCATCGCTCGGAACGCCGTGACAACCTGGCACGCAGAAATGGTTTTCCACAGTCACGATTGGCCAAGGGAAAGGCACGACCGAAATCGCTTCCGATTCACAGCAAGTTGTCATTTGTATTTGCTTCACGAGATTTGAAACCTGATATCAGGCACTGTCGAAACAGCGCCGAATCAAAGAAAGGCCGGACTTTTGATTCTCTGTTGAACCAAGCAATAGTACAAATTCGCAAAAGCACGAAAACAAAGCAAAGTCAGTATGTATCGATCCCGCCACGCAGTTCAGTGATCTGCCGTTATGGAGTTCCCGATGCATAATTACTACTTGTTTTACAACGCAAAACATCACCTGTAGCTCTTTTCGTTTCTATCTTTACCATGCAAGTTGTATCAAAACCAGCGTCTAGGCAAGATTTTTCGTTGGGAGGAGTCAAAGTTTGCAGACTGCAGTATTTGTTCATTGAGCAAGAATTTTTAATTTACCACCGAAAAAAAGTGAAAAGCTAGGAACGATAAAACTATCACCTAAACATACACACGTCGACTTATTCCGAAAACCTGATTGTTCTTTTCATTATTTTGATTCATTTTTGTCTTTAAAATAGGAGAACCATAGCCCTCCTGGTTGCCACAGACAGAAAGGTTTTGGCTGGAAATCTAAATTGCTTGACCACAGCCACTCGGCACAAACTTGTTTCTCCCCGTGTTCCCTTGAGAAAATTTTTTGCATGCCGTCACTTTGGACACAGCATGTCATACAAAACACCAGGGTGTGTTTTTCGAAAGAATTTTGCTTAAGGTTTTCAACCACATTCAATTGAAGGCACGCAGTCTATCTCACCAACGCGCTTGTGAGCAAAGCGCACTGCTCCAAAAGCGGCGGTTTCGTAGGTAAAAGTTTATCCGACATCCTGTGAACCTAAACAAGGATGTCACAAAAGTGTAAAACACATTGCCGGTTCGTGATCGAGGCCAAAGCGGATACGTCAAAAATACAAAGACGATTGCCAGCTTTGAGAGTTCCTAACGATTGGCACACGTTTGCCGCAGATGTCAAATCTCTAAAATGCATGCCATGAAAAATTCCAGAAATGTTTCAGATAAAAAAAATAAAAATTGAAAATTTTCCGGAATGGTACTTTTCAAATTCCACAATATTTCAGTTGACCATACTGCTGCCAAGGGTAGAAATGGGTGGGAGGCGGTAGAAGTAGTCTTCAAAAATTTTCAGAACCAGCTAAACAGTTTTATGCAAAGGAAAAATGCCTTTTCTTATAATTTAAAATTCTTCAAATCTTTGCTTTAACAAATTTAACAATGCAGTTGATAAAAATTTTAATTGTCGGTTCTTTTCTCACAACTTTGCACGTAAATGTTTCTTCGTCGTCGCTTCACTGCTGTTAACTTCTTACGAGCGGCTGTTCACTGCGGACCAAAAGCAAAAATTCCAGCGAACGAAGCTTGCTTGAGAGAAGCAGCCTTTTCACTGCCCTGCAGCGTCCAACTGGATCGTGGACAATCAAAAATACACAGTGGAAAACAAATAAAGCAGGCTTTTGAAAACAAGTCAAGCTATTCAAGATTCGGGAAGATGTCTTAAAACGTTTGTTAATATTGAGCCCAAAGGCAACCGCCATCAAAAATGCCGACTAAACAGTTTGCTCTTCAATAGTCATCTGTTTGAAAATATACAGCGCGCAAGTAAACAGGCGCTTTTACGGGCTAGAATGGAAGCAGCCGCATAAACCGCTTCTGAAAATTCTAGCGACACGGCCCGAGTGAACGTTCGCGTTTTACGGGTGTTTGCTTTCGCCCAGAATGCGCCTCGGCTGAGTCTGAAGTAAACAAGAAGCTGCACGATCGGTCGCTCGTAAAAATACGCGTGACCAAATTGAGTTTCTTGAAATTGCGCGGCTCGTTGTGGGGGTTCCGCTAAAAATGCGACGATCGGCACGGCGCAATCGATCCCTTTGGCGAAAATTACCCCTGTTCCCTCGCACCTGCCGTCGCACTCAAAGTGATGCTGTGCTTTGATGCGCGTGCTAAATTAACATAGCTCTAATTGCCAACAATAAACAGCTCTGGCGAGCGCGGAAGCGTCTGTAACAATTTGCCGGTCGCGCGTTTTAATGGCGTGGGCGCATCCTCCCGATCCCCGTCATTAAGAGGTAGATGATTAATATCGAGCGCGGGGCGCGTACTCGGTCGCGCGCTACACTGGCCACGAGTTGCAGGAGAAGTGCAATTAAGCCAGTGGTGAAGGTCAAGTTGACCGCGCAATATATGGTTAACCAACACAACTTAACACACAGCTGATTAAGTGGCTTTATTCGGCAAACTTTACGTCACGAGACAGGTAGCCAGACCGAAGCGCAGCCTGGTGTCAGCCAGTGATCGCCGCAAGCAACGAGTCTGGATTTACAAGGCCTCAAGTGCTTGACTGTAAAGTTTTGGAAAGCCGCAAAAAAGACGTTCTACCCTTTTACAGCAAAGAGTCCCTTCGCAGAGTAAAAATAGAAATGCTTGGTTCCGATGCGTTTATCTTCATAGTTAGACGGCAATCGGAAGCGTTGCATCTTGTAATATCGTGACCCATAACCAAACGTTAAGTGCAACCTGCCAACAAAACCTCCCCTGCACAGGAATATAAAAGTACTAGCCAGTGGACAAAAATTGACAAAGTCACCAAAAACATTTGCTTTTCCGTTTTGTGCCATTTCGTTTCAGCAGGCATACAGGACAAAAACAAATATCATGGATATTTGGAGGAAAACGTGCAAGCGGATACCGCCAACAGCTTCGAGCAGTGTATACCTGAAACTCAACGCCCCGAATCGCGCGATAGTAACCAACTCGTAGCTTGTTGCGTTTGTTTGTCTTCCGCATCAAACCGACGCATGTTTGCGAGCGGAAAATGCACTCCTGCCTTCTTCCTACCATTTATTCGCGCTTGCAGTCGAACTGCGCAAGGAAGACCAGCTGGTTTTGGAATGGCGCACAGCGAAGCCGGTCGCATGTCTGCAAACTCTTTCATCAGGCGCGAGAGCACTTTCATACGCGTCGGTCCTCCCAAAACCTGGTTATTCTTGAGCGTGGAGGACAAATCAAATTGTGACGTAAGAAAGATTTTAGGTATGCTGCACAAACGAACAAGCAGATCGCTTGGCGACAATTTTTTCAATGTACAGGGTCAATCTAGTGCGCTGGTGGGTGCTGGTCTTACACTGCAGCGTTGAGTTGTTGCAGAGGCTGTGCATGCTTTATTCAACCGTACACAACTTGAATGCTCACGGCATCCGAGCAGAACGATTCGAGCAAAACTTTGAGTGTATTGGCCGAAACACCCAATCCACCTCAGAACTCATACTGTTTAGGAATGCCAGCTCGCGGAAAAGTTTTTCATTATGCCAAACCTATCAGCAACACCAGATATCAGTAGCAAAGGATCGTATACATCGCCTGGTAATTATGTACACATCCATGTACTAAACGGTAAACTTGATGAAAAGTTTAACTGCATGCCCAGTTAAATCATAACAACTTACCAGTATAGCACAAATCACATTCAAAAATCAACATGTATTGTGAGCAGAAGTGCCCATCAGCACTAGAATGAGTGAAAGCAGGTTTTATGGCTAATTTGACTCCACGCTCGATTTCGTAGTCGGATTGAGCATGCATAAGTTAAATAAATGAGGATGACATCCAACTAAAACCAGCCATTTGAATTAAACTTAAATTTGGGAGCACACTGGACAAGTAAATGTTTGAATTCAGGAGCATCAGGGTGCAAGTGTTTCAAAAATTGCAACTTCAGACCCATATTACATTCAACCATATTACATATTACAACATTGTTTTTATATTGAACAAAGTGAGCGGAGACGCGGTTCCATCCATATACACAGAAGTAACTAACCTGTTTTTCCAGCTGCTCAACCAGCTGCTGCTGTACACGACACTGGGCGGTGCTCTTGTCATCCAAGCGATGAAAGGTGCCCAAGTGCCTGGAGACAGAATAGATTAGGGAAGAGCACGAAATGCAGCCACCCTTTACTCCGCGGGCAGCGGTCATCAAGAATGGCGACAAACAAGACCCGGAGAGCGTGCAAACCGTCGCGACAAAGGAACGCGTTTTGACCGGCCAGGCATCAACAGTCCAGCCAAATGTCAAGGCGCGCGGATGACAGATGACGGGCAGCTATCGATGTTTACTCACAGCCTGGAACGAAAACAAATTGCCCAACCCTATCGCGCTCGGATTTCAAGCTCTGGCGAGATGGCCCCGCCAGATAAGAGCTGCGTCTGGTCTGGCGGGAATAACACAAACAGCCTGAGACGGACGCGAAAGAATCTCTTCGTGTTTGCATTGAGGTCTTACCGCACTTGACAAACGGCAGAGCGACGATAAACAAATGCACTGTGTCGTGCTCACAACTAAAATTTGGTCAATGAATCGGGTAACGAAGCCCTAAAATGCCAGATCAGATTATTTGAAAACACGGCCACAAACAATAAGCGACAGTCGCTGACGTTCAACAAGACCACACGATGATCTTCCCGCTGCCGAGCAAATTTACCTTCGTTTCACCTCAATGCAAGATTCAAGCAACGCACAGCAACAACAATGCTTCAGGTCGAATACTTTCAACATTGTTCAGTTCTGGCATAAGCACGTACTATATTCCAATTGCATACACCTGGTTGATCGTGCCTTTGCACTGTGTTAGAAGAAATTACCATTTAATAAATGCACCATTACTTGGCAAATCAAGGTTCTGGCACATTTTGCTTCATTTCGAGTAACATCAACAAGCTGTTGCGGAATGGCTGATTAGCAACATGTCGCATGTCTAATTCACACATCAAACGCAAAGGACATTGCATAATTGGCGTCGTATTGGTAAACCGTCGTGCCCGAAATGCCTGGCCAGTGCCAATTAACGCGAGGCGCGGCTGCGGATAAGCGGATAAGAAGTTTAGCAGAAGGCCAATGATCAGCAGCAGTTGACGCGCGAGTGACAGGCGACCGACGTGGAATGACGGCGAATCGTTACGCCTCCCGACTTTCACAAGATCGGGCCCAACGCTGCATGCAAAAATTCCATGAACTGCAGCGTGGATGGCAAACTCAGCAGCTTGCCACAAGCGCTGGGTGCTTCTGGTGCATCAGGTGAAACACAGCGCGTAACTTCGATTCACTCACTTCAGGACTCCATTTCAGTTTGACACTCGTCAAATCGGGTAGCCGCAGTGGCAAGGAAGCATTAAGGCAATCAATAGGGCAGTAGTACTGGTAGCGCTCGTGGGATACTTGTGGTGCGTGCTCACAATTTCCGAATCTTACACGATATGCCTCATGTGTGGATAGCTTGAAAATTTTGGGAAATTTAGCAGCAGCTGACGCGATGCATAATTTAAAACTTTTGAACTCGCCAATCGATGCACATTTCGACTTAACTACATATCTTAACATTGTAGTTTTGCGTCGAAAAACTTTTACTAATCAAAACGTAAACAAAAACTTTCGATCGACGAAACTTATCGGCTTTTGCAACCAATTCGTTGCTTCACTAGATGGTTGCAAAAATGACCTTTACTTCAGAACAATACTTGCCGAATTACATATTATACATACATGCTATTACTCGGTAAACATCCACTTACCAAGCGCTAACAAGAGCATAATTACACCCTGCTACTTCAGAACATATCACTTCCAGAATTACATCTCCCTGGGAGAAAGACGATCGTGGCGTTACTGGCAGTGCATTATGGGAATCATTAAGTATGCCACCTTCAACATGGAACATACATGTGATGTAGTCGTATGGTCGGTAGAAATGAAACTTCTTCGAAATGACGAAAAGTATAACATTTTGTTTGATACACCACATCAATCCTTTGCGGCGCTGCTTAAATTAGTTAAAGATTAACAGTAACAGGCTTTAACTCGTTAACACGTTGACAGCAACAAGTTCAACATAAACCGAACTTAATCAAAACACTGCATTAATTCAATAGGTAGTTGCCCGCAAACATAGCGGATAGCGCTTTCCACAAACGGGAAAGGAAACGCAAGGTCGCTTAAGCATTATGACACACTAGATGCCTGGCTAGGTTAGGGTGGGACAAGTCGATGCGTGATCACTTACAGGTTTAGCTCGCGGTGAGGAAGCTGCGTGGGAATGGCGCGGGAGCAGAATGAGTAATGCTCATTACGAACGTGCTGGGGTCATAGCGAATTAAGCGCAACCCAAACAGCGCCGTTTTCAGCTCGCAGCTTAGAAAAAACGCAAAACGTCGGCGCTGCCCGGACTTCCCATCAAGCCGACGCCCATCTGATTGGCTCTGACCGCAAAAACGGGCGAACAATCACAATTACAACGCTGCTTTTTTGATACAGCACTGTTTACTGCGAACCGCAAGCTTTTAACGCCGCAACCAGATCGTGTTTCAAAATGCTTGGGTAATTATGCGCTACGATCAAGTGGTGGCGAACTCCGCGGCGTTAAAATAAATACAACCTCACATCGAGCGCAGCGCCAGATAATCACGAAATAAAGCGATGGTTTACGAGGCGTGGCGCGGAGAATTATTTGTTGCTAAAGGAAACCAATTGGAACTTGCCAAATATTAGATGCCGCGATTCACGTGCCTGCTGATGGCGAAATAAGTATCAAACTAGTGGCAAGATTAATCGAAATTTCAACGTATTCTTAAAATATGCCTGGTAATTGCATGTCACCAGTCGCCACCAGCAGTGCTGCACGTGGGTCCTTAGAATCGTTTATTTTCTAGTGTTAAAATTCGGCCCAGCGTCGCAGGCTTGGGATGTCAATGCTAAAATATAGCAAAGAAACATAAAACCTATTGCCACAAGGTTCGAGATTGCTTCAAAAGGCAAGTTACGTTTCATGTCACCGAATAACACTGGGCAATGAGCAAATATGTTCAAAACATGTGCTGCAATTGTTCACCCGTGCTGAATCAGTCCAGGGCCGAGATACTTAACATGCAGTGTACGCCAGGCGCTCACGACAAAAACGTGTAGCTGGTCTTTTATAGCTGTAGGATTTTGCTAACTCATCTAAGCCAACATTCATCTCGACTGTTGGTCGAGAATCGTTCCTTAATTGATGCACAGGAAAAATAAACTTTTTTTGTCCACCTCGCTTAAAAAGTTCAGGAATGAAGTATCAAGCCCTCCAAAAATTGAGATAATGAAGTTGGACTGTTACGCTGCACGGTAAAATAATTTTCACGCTTTATTTCAGGAAGACGTAAGTTTTCAGATGTGGCGAGGCAAGTGTTGCTGGCTGCACCCACGGGAAAGTGACCCAGAGGTCGTTCCAGAACCCAGAACCATCTCCGACCTTGCTTGGTCGTGTCTTGGTGTGGAACCAGCAGAACTATCAGAGATCGCTGAAAACCGTGAGGTATTTCGAGACCTCCTAGGGCTGTTGCCCCACGGGCATTAAGGACATGTTTCGTTCACCCTGGACGAAAACGTTAGAACACAACGAATAGCGCAACGCAAGAAAGGTATTCTCTTCCTTAGCACTGAGGCGAACAACTAATTTACCCCTTGCTTTCGGGAGCCACCAGGGCCTGGTGGCCAGGCCCCGGTACGCCTATACTGAACGCATGACTTGCGATATGTTAGAAATCATGGCTTGTAGAATGTACATTACCATCAAGTCACCCAGCATGACAACGCTATGACGCTTAGCTGTAATGAAGGACATTGAACCCAAAGCAATAGAGAGGTGAGTAGAGAGCATACACGATGCAGCAATCCACCACAAGTTCACGATACGCGCTCTGAGCAACAGCGGTTGCTTAGAGAGCAAAAGTACGATCCGTATTGTTTTACAAACAAACGGTGGTCGTAACGACATCAAACCAGCTGTGCTGCGTGGAAAAGCTAGGATTAACGGTATTCTCCGAAAACTCTCCTAAATCTGATGTCGCAGCTTGAACACAGCCCCATATTCAGAAAACCACAGCGCCGTACACCATTGGCATTACTGTTACGAACATTTTCAGAGTCAGAACTTAATACCGGGTTTGCAATGTGTAACTTAACGTACTCTCTGACACATTCACCTCCTGTATTCAAGTATAACTAGTCTTCACAAAGACCATGAAGTTGAATAAATCAACACATTTTTTAACAGAACATTGGTTACACGTGACACTATGCATCCTCAGTCCTGAAATCCGCAAGCAATGCCTATGGGCATGGGCGCAATTTTGTTGTAAAATGTGTGGGGGACAGCTTGACGTAAAACCAATATAGTCATCGGCCGATGCGGAAGTGAAGTTTTGTAAATACAGATTGCCGATCTTTTTTTTTAGAGGTGTGTTGAAAGCAACACTAATCACGCTTTGCTTTATCCATACAAATGATTTAGAAATTAATAGACTGAATTTTGTTGTTGGACACGGTACTGTAGTTCAGCTTGGTTGCACTACTATCAGACTATGATACAAATAAGCACAGCAATATAGTAGAACACATCACTTGGGTTCTATCAGAGCGGTCAGTTGGAGTGAACAAAACGGTGAATCGCATTAGTCGTACGTGGATATCACTCTTTAAGTAGAACACATAGATTTTCATGCATTTTATAAGTGTGGTTACAGCGCGATTTGATGTCTTGTTTAAGTTGCTTAACGTTAAAAATAAATTGCAAGGTACGATATATATGTTGCAAGGTATGGTAGATAAATATTTTTCTTGCAAATTTCTGCTCTTCAACAATGCTACAAATCTTTAGCTACTGAGCATCATGCACGCAGCCCCACCCCTAGCCAAATCTCCATTGATATCCTCTTACAGTAGTAAAAAATGTTTGGCCAAAATTAGCGTAGCCTACTTCACAAAATGATTTACAATTTATTGTTATTGCTGATGGGTGGAGGATGTATCCTTTCAATCTCCCCTTGTCAGCCCCTGCATGCAGTTGGGTACCCTTTCGATTATCCAAACATCGTTTGTCTAATACACTTTCCCATCATCAATCCACTCCCAAGCAGAATTATCCAAGTCAACTAGAGTTGATTTCAAGATATCCAAAAGAAAACGAACCAGAAGTCTTTCTGAACACACACCCATATACCAATCTAGCCTGCAATATGATTTCTGCATACCTAAGCATCTGGTGACCAGGCCCGTAACTAAGGGGAGGGCTTCGGCCCCCCCTGGAAAAACTTCTCCCCACCTGAAACAATGTCTTGGACATATTGTATGCATAACCATTGTTTTCGTACCTGCTATCGATGTAAAAATTGGGCCTCCCTCAGAAAATTATTCTCCCCGCCTGGTGTCCCAAGCCGGTTACGGGTCTGTTGGTGACTGTTGCCTTGTGACTTCTGTCAGTTATGCCACTCAGCTCAGTCTTTTCACAATCAAATTTTCAGGTTTAACATCAAATTTTAATAGGCGA
>JGI24159J19872_10001827_pt1 | contig 24320 bp, 12 predicted proteins | sample Ectturendosymbi4_FD_19872 | JGI IMG/M metagenome (IMG submission 19872)
TCGCCGAACAATAACCCATCATTCCATGTGACGACAATAACAGACGTGCGGCGCTCTGGGCGGATCACAGATGGAATGCGAAATGGTTGATGAACACTACGAGACTCCCCATTTTCATCCCCGACATCGGCACCCATCATCCTGGAATAACCCTGCCAAGAACAGCCTGGGTCCGGCTTAACCGCCTCTGCCCCGGTGTCGGACATTACCGCTCCTGCTTACACAAACGGGATATGGCCGCTTCTTCGATTTGTGAGTGTGGCGCAGAGGAACTNACTGTTGATCGTGGTGTCCTTCACTGCCCGATCCGTCGACCTCCCCATGGAGCGCATGACTGACGGTTCTGCACGACGAGACAATGGAATGGCTGCTCAAAACCTGCCCTGAGATCTAGTGCGGCCAAGCGGGCCGCTAATTGCCATTGGATTACAACAACTGACTCAAACGATGAAGAAGAACAAGGGTAGTTAGTAATCAGTTTAGTGCAGAGGAACACATAAGCTGAAATCAGAAGCAAGAAATCAGTTTTGCACCGAGGTGTCAGTCGTCACATGGAAATCTCCAGTACGCAGTACACGATAAACAAGCAGTAAATACTATTGCATCGAAAATGTCGAATTTAAGATTATCACAGCAAAGAAAGGTCGTCGTTGTATTGTACATACACAGTAATGAAAAGCTTACTGGGCCGAACAAAACTTTCAACTGGGACGAATGCGGCTCGCGGGTTAACTTTTCTGCGCCAAGTTGTTGACTTGAATGTTTGTGTTTTTTTCTCCTGTGAAAGTTTTTGGGTTGGCTGACGCTTCTGCCGGTTGGTAATTTGGCCAATCCTTTAGCATCGACAAAAATTAATGTTTTACTCTTCCTGTTTCTATGAAGGCAAGCCTTTGACAACTAGTGATTATGTTTTGACAGATTGTTTTCATCAAGACGAAATGTCAAATTCGTTTGCGTCTGAGGGATATCAGAATGGTCGCATGAATATTTGAGCTGCACATTGCATCGTTCCAGATGTGCTTGCATATCAGTATAGGTCAAAAGTTGTCCGACTGTATGTAGTTTATGAAAGAAACCTAATTGAGCATGTTCCTCCAACTATTTCAAAAAGGTTACGCAATGCTTTTTCTAGCTGCATTGAGGTTTCACCAGTGGAGGGCACGGATAGAAGAATTCTCCGAGTAGCAGGTGTTATTTCTTGCTTGTTTCAGGAATAAGCAGTCTTGTAGCCTTGCCGGTGAATGGCTTGATTTGTTTATCAATAAACCAGTCCGGGTAACCATGCCAAAAGAAAAAAGATCTGATATTTTAAAATTCCATATCGAATGATTGATAGTTGCTGCAAACTTCATGAAAGCGATCTGGGAGGCTTCGAATGGCACTTTGCGTGGTATTCGAGATGAAAGGTTCCCATACATTGCACTGCCTGGGTACTTTTTTGCAGACAGGTGTTCTATTGGCGGCACGCGAAAGTCAACTGAAGATCAAGTTGCCGCAAAGGTCGCTAAATGATCTCATTTTGCGAACTGCCTGAAATCTTGCCCACTTTGACGAATAGCCACTTATAAAAGAGACAATCAGTCGTGCACTGCGTGTAACCAAGCGATGAAGGTGTAATTCCAACCTACTTCGTGAAAGCTGCATGAAACATTTACAGAAGAGCAGCATTTTTTCGCGTACGGGTAAAAGAATTAAAAACAGTTTTTGGTACCGTGTTAGTTTGCGGTCTACCTGCCGCGTAAATCCGGTCTACCACGAACAAACCTAAGCGTTCCACAAAAGCAAACATTAAAAGTCGCATTCATTAAAAGCCACGTCCAATGTTTTGGCAAAACGATGCGGTCAACGACAATCCTACGGAGCACGGCCTTGGTAATTAAACATGGCACACACAGGTAGACCGTGGTGAAACAGGCGGAGTTGGCGACAGACCGGATTATCGTGGCAGAGGTAGACCATCAACTAAAGTGGCTCCCGACTTTTTGGTTATTGCATTAAAGACGAAAAACGCAGAAATTTCTCACTGACGTCTTTGTTGTAGTGTTGCAAGCAGTACATTTTTAATTTACTTCCACTAGTGCAATAAATTTGAAGTGAAATATCTAGTTGAGCTATGTATGTCCAACCCACGGCCCAGTCAAAGGTTTTGTGCGGCCCAGTTTAGGTTTTCGTTGTAGTAGAAGTATGCTATATTCTGACAACCTGTCCTTATATTGCTAATTGTGAATTTGACATTTTTGATGCAGGCGGTCTTTAGTGCCACTTTATCTCGTCTGTTACCATTGTAGTTACGATTCGAACGCTTTCAATACATTAGGTTAAGCTAAATTTAGTTTGCTAAGACCAAAGTAAGCCATTCAATCTGCGGCTCTCATTAACATGTCATTCGATGTGCGGCCCTGGTTAAGATAGTGACATAATTTTTGGCTCAGTGAGCCATATGGGTTGGACATAGCTGGTCTAGTTTCATAACAAAATCTAAACTGAGGTGCAATGCTAATTTTTTGCGACACTTAAAATTTAAGTTTTTGCGGCCAGTATATTTTGAAAGCATGCACCAAACCAGGTGAAGATTAACGTACAAATTTGATGAACACACTACCTTTTCACGCGCTATCTAAATAGTACAATCAAAAGTATTCAACACAATTAACTTTCTTTGATAATTTGAATATGTTGACTATATCCAGTAGCAGGCTGAAGCTTGCATTTCCTTAGCGGTGCGGTTGAGGTGAACGCTCTTGCCCAAGGAATGCTACGGCGATTCACTCAGTGGCCGTCGATCGACCACCCAACCTTCTAATTGAGAGGCGGTCACTCTATCACTGAGAATTCCTTCGCATGATCACACAGCNATGTAAATAGTNCATTACCGGAACTTTCTGAAGGTAGTCCAATACCTGAATCAGGATCTTTGTTACGATTCTCTGCTATCCTGAGTTCTCTCACCTCTGTTTTCCTATTTATATCAGGTGCATCTTTCTTTCCACTTTGATCGGACGGCATGCAGACTTGTGTCCACTGTTACAACCGAAAAAATCTATGTTTGATCTAAACAATCCATTTATGTTCATAATCGGAAAAAAATCTCATGTTGCGGCTCTCTTTTTCTGAATCTTCATTACGCATTTTTCTAACGTCCGATTGGACATCTGCTTGTCATTCGTTCTACGCAGCCATATTTGTTTCGACTCGTCAACGCTCACGGCTCAGTGTCGTAGCCAGGGGGCAAAGCTTTTTATTTTAGGCTAGCAACAGTATTTGTTTGCACTATCGCCTCTCATAGCACAAAATGACCAGATATTTTAGAACGTTGGGGGGTGTGGCCCCGTAGGCCACCCTGGCTACGCCTATGTTGCGGCTACCTGGAAAACGTTACGTTGCCGTATCCATAAGCGGTAGGCGTGATGCGCGATATGTATTCGTTCTGTGCTTATTCTCGCGTGAAGGCGTAAAGCTCCTGTGGCTATGAGACGGTCAAAATAGCCACACCGCCAAACTGCTTGAAAAACCACGATGTCATGCTTAATGACGTCATGCCTGCTGCACTCCCACCGCTACGCGAAAGCACATGCGTGAGGTGTCACGGGCGGTTTCAGGAAAAGTTCTCTTCAAAGCGCTTCCCCGCACCCCTGTTATAGACAGGATCATTGATGCGTTGACTGGTCCAGGCTCACGGTACTCACGCAAGCGTGATGCAACACTATGTGTTAGCGCCACGTGATTCTTGTTGTAACCATTTGGGCATAGTCGTTTTCTGCGGAATCATATACATCCAGGGTGTTCCAGCACCCTTTTCATCATTATGCAATCTATTAGCTTGACCAATTTTTTTCAAACGATCTCAAATTAAAATAGCGTGTGTAGAAATAACTCAAAACTTCATGTCCTACGTTACACGCGTTTGTCTTTTCAGGTACAGGATCTAAAGTAGTCCATTAAGTAACTTTTTACATTTTGCTTCAGTGTCCTTCGACGTGGAAAAGCTTCTAGCTGAAAACACTTTGTGCGAAGAACAGGAAGCAGAGCAGGGAAGCGTTGAGATTACTGTGACCGATCATGCCGCCGGGCATGCGCAGTAAGTGCGCTGATAACACTGCCACCGTTCGGTCGGACGCGTTCCTGCTGATCCCCCCAAGACCTGGTTTCTTTTTGTGCGGCACAGATCGGCAAAAGAACCTGCTGAAGTTATCAACGTTCAGGAGGACAAAAAACGCTTGCACGAAACCAAGCAACAGCCAAGAAAAAGCACAGTGCTCCCTTCGCGCACCGTGTTTCCGCTGAAAGGTATGATGTCGCTTTTCATGTAGTTTTGCCATGCTGGTGATGATGATGAAATAATAAGCTTTATGCAAATTTCCTTCAAGTTATCATCAGCACTGCGTATTTTTAGTAGTTTAATAGCGGCGATAGTAGAACTTTAAAACTGTGGCAGTTGTATGGAGTTGTAACTTCTGCCAAAAACTCATGTTGTAAAAAAGAAAGAAATATTGCCACTTCGCCTGCAACTACGAAACATTTAAAACTGCCGGTTGATTGCGGCTTTTTGTAGACCAATGTTTTCTAAACTGCTGGTGAGGTGCAGGAAAATGCCAAACCATAATTACAATCAGCCCTAAACACCTTATGGAACTGAATTCATGCCTATCGAAAACAAATCGTTGTGTTGTGATGAGCGATCAAATGCTAGTTTAAATTCTATCTACTGTAATTTCGAATACAAAAGTTTCGTGACAACGATAAACATAATAAACAACAGCCACTGATTTAAGTAGAAGACTTCCTTTAAATCATTGGTCATTGCNTTGCTTCTCACACGACTTTTNACTCAGTTCTNAACTTAAAATGCATTNATCCAATTATTATAAGTGTTTACTGTTTATACGTGACTTGTTAAAATTTTTTCTATTGCCATTATGTGCACAAAGCATTGCCGAAGCAATGACGTGTTTCTCTCACCGTAGCTCATCCAAGTTACGCTTACCGACGTGTCATTAGGACTAGGTTAAAGATGTTCTTTGAGCATAGCTGCATCCGCACTTCAAAGCAATAAAATCTGGTGCAAATCTACTTATTTGTTCTTTGCTGCAAACTCCTGCCAAGAAGTAGGCGTTTGAACGAAGAAAAATGAATTTTGTTGACAGATAAATGTGTTGATGTGAACATGAGGGTACGCTTGTCTGAAGTAACTTCATTTCAGCAGTGAAATGCCTCTACGCAACACAGGCACCTGAGTTGCAGATCATGGCTTAACTTTTTCTCCTTCCCTGTCCGTATGACTCGTGTGATCGCATTTTTTGTGCCAAATCCTTCCTTCAACGAGATGGAAGCGATCTGATCACTTTGATCAAGGAAGTAAATGCATTAATCTCAAAAAACGAATCCAAACAGCGCAACAGAGTTAGACCGTGGTCAATATTGCTCCGACAAAACGAGAGATAGTAGATGTGCAAATGCGAATCGTACTACTTGGTAACGGATCTAGCCTCATACAGGTAGGAATAATTTTCGGATCTGCCTTTTTCTTGTTACTTTCACGGACGTTTAGATTCCGCCCCGGCCGGGCACGGACCGGACTATGAACGCGTTTTATTCAACTTGAGCGGACGCAGTCCCCTGGTCGCGCATCACCTGTTCATGAAACACCTGAGAGAAAAGAGGTCGGTCGGAAAAAGCATGAAGAGAACCGAAGTCACCCAACAACCATATCCTTTTGCTGTGCTTGTAGGTTTACGAGCCTTGCTTGCGAATGCTCTGACTGAATTTAACCATCGGCTTAGATCTATGTCGGTTTGTAGGACGTGAGATAAAGCAAGAAGTGTGCGGTGAAGGTGTTGGCGTTGCAACCGGGACCTGATAGTGCCTGCCAGCTTTCAGGATTTGTTGCAAAATGCTCAGCAAAGAGTGTCTTTGATATTTAAAAGCCAAGTAGATAAAGCTTAATCTTGCGTTTTCGGTTCATCAAGTTATGCCGAACCACCCACTGCAGGTTGCGACCGTAACTCGGATCTGAGTGTATCACGTGCTCACGCTTAGGTTAGGTTTGGACGTGTAGAGTTTTATCTTTAGGTATCTCAAACTTAAAAGAAACATATATAAATGAAAAGANATATAAAAGTTGCTGCCTGCTTAACTGTCCTTAGACTTAGACAATATTTGCAAAACAAGCCTAAAATATCTGCTCGGATATCTTGTGCGTTAGNNATGTGAATAACATAAGATGTAGGTACTTCATACAATGGTTTTTATCCTCCGATGATGCGTAATACTGGTCAGAGAATCGCTCCTTGCTTTTGTCTTTAAACATCCATTCGACGCGGTAGTTTCTTTTCTTCTGTCGAACCGAAATTGAAGATCCTTATTTCAAACTGAAACAAGAAGTATCACGGAGGATTCGATTTTGAAGATGTACCGATACCATTTTTCACTGATCGTACGACACTCAATTTTGTCCCAGACGGATGCTCTGGTTGATATAATTATTGAAGATTTATTCGGACAGTGCTAAATTTTTCCACGTGACCTGAAATAAATATAACTTGTTCAGATTGAGTCGAAAATGTATAGTTGTAGTGTTGTTATGGCCCAAAATACCGCCACTGCGTCTGATTTGTTGGCACAAGGCAGTGGACAAAAAATGAATACTTAAAATGATTTTTTCTTAGTAGTGAGTGTTGTAATCCTAAGGACATCAGTTCAGTTCAGAAACTTTTCTACCTGACTACAACAATGTCTGGTTCGTAAAAGAGTTGCTGTGGTGTACATGATGCGCCCTCCGGTACAGAAAGGGTCGCCGGTTTTTTGGTTAAGCCGGTTTTTTGGTTAAGCACGTGTGGGGAGCTTGCGGGCTGCGGACCACGTGTGGCCCGGGTGACTATTTCATATGGCCCGCGTCCAAAATTTTCTTACCCAAATAAGAACACAACATCGCGTCGAAACGAAACTCCAAGATCAGCAGATAATCACACAGTAAGTCAAAAGAATCTCTCCTGCTCCTCATACTTTTTCACCCTTATACTCTTTAAAATGAAAAAACATGTGTACTTTGTGTCTTTCATCATAACATAAAATCACGAAGTTTTTGCGGCCTGCCCGTGATATTTCACAAATCATGTGGCCCTTAAAGTAAATAGGTTATTCTCGGAAAAAATGCCACTATTTTGCTGGACTACCCCATGTTCAAACAAATAACGAATTTTGCAAACAGCGCCAAAAAATCACCAGCAAAATCGCTCTTAGAAAAGAAAACTTTTTGAAAAGGAGTTTTGAGGCAGGCTCGTTGCACAAACCCTGAACTTTCGACCACTTCATAAAATACCTCGGTAGATCCAGAAGCAGGTAATGTATGGCGTTTTGTGTATTCCCACGGCTTTTGTTCGATTTCTGTCGGATTCCGAGCAATCGCAATGACCAAGAAGAGCGCGTTTTTTAGGCTTATATGGCAGTTTGCTTTTCGACTATTTTCTGACAAGCAACGGCCTTAATTGCTTTTTTGCGTTTTGGAAAACCTCATTTCGGGAGGAGTTCTTTTGCTCATCAATTACGAATATTACCACTGTGTCAATATACGGCTCACGGCTTGTCTGACTGCACGTGACAGCTCGCTTTCGGCCGGATTTTTTGGCTCGAAATTGCCGCCGCACAACAAGGTGTGGCCCGTCTCACCAAATGCGGGTTTATGCTGATAACGAAGCACTCCGCTTCGGCAGGTCGCGAGCTTTCGCGTATTCACAACCTTTCGCGTGCGCTATCAATTGCGGCCTTCGCGCTGACGGGACCATCCCACTCCTAATCTCTGCTCCAAGCCCTGGACACGCACGGGGCAGACATACGGCGGTCCGCGTTTTAGGACAGTGAGAGCGGACGCGCTAGACTTACCGGGATGATTGAACTTGCCGTCGGGCGGGTCCGTAATTTGACCTGCGACAAACGTCGGAATTTGCATGAAAGTTCAAACATCTGCGCTGTGCCACCCCGTGCATTTCGATCTCTTCGCAAGGACTGGCAGAGCCTTGCACACAACGCTGACCTTTCGCGCCCGCAACTTCTGTGCTGCTTGAGCTCGTTCTTGCTGAGCTTCGCCAACGCACGTGACTTTATGCAGGAGCAACGATGTTGTTGCTGGTGCTTTGGCAGCTGGCGCCTTTCACAGATTTTAAACACATCTACAAGCTTTTTCACAACGGTTAGCGTACCGTCAAGCTGTAGGCACCTCAAGTTGTGAGGTATAACGCATGTTCTGGATTTAGTTTGCCTGAGTTTTGTGTCGCGAAGTTTTTTCCGTTAAATTTGTTTTTAGTTTTTTTCATGCAAAGCAAAAGCAGTGACGGAAGTTATAGCATTGCTGCTCGCCTCAGTAGACATGTCCATTGCAAATGCCGAGTCTGGCAGTGGGTTGGTAGTTGTTTTTGCCCATTTTTTGCGACATCGTAGTGACCTTGCTCTTGTGTGAAAACTCGGCAGCTGCTGATTGTGATGACTGAAGAAAAGGCAAAAACATTTCTGTTCGACAAACCAATGTTGGATCTTGGCAATTGAACATTTATTGATAAAAAATGCTTTGAAAATTTTTGCAGTAATTTTCCTCACACGAGGGTTGATATTGACCACTGAGATATTGCATCCATCGCTTTTGCAGCATTCGATCATCTTTTGGCGCATTCAAAATGTTTTTGAAAATTTCGGGGGGAGAATTTTCGCTTGCCCCCTAAACCCAAATATAACGTACGTTGAAGCCTCTTACATTTAAGATCATGGTTTTGAGAAAGTCGCAGTCAGGCCTGCAAGGTTCTTTGAAACTAATGGACTCCTCGCACAGCAAAGCGCAAATATTAATAGAAACAAGCAACAAACACACATCTGAAAGAGAATGCTGTTTTAGTTTGAAAGGGACGAAAGGGAGAATTAACACAAGCTACTACTCACCGCTAAAATAGGCGTTTAGTAAGTTGACGATCGTCAATAGAATTGTCTTGATCTGGGACAATAGTTGTGGCAATGCACTAACAAACGGTATGAGAAGGGAAAGTGAAAGAGAAAGGGATCTGATTTCGACTGTGTGTGTGCTTAGCTGAAGCGCTACCGAAATTCGGGTGAGGAGAAACTCCCTATGATAGCCGACTACGAAATCATTTTGAATGGTGTTCTAAATGTGTGCTTAAAATGCGAAGTCATGCGGTACCTCCTACCACAGCACGTGATATAACGTTCATAGTAGCTTCCGTTTGAACGAATATGCGTGTACAGCTCGTTCGTTTGATGGTCGTTGACATGTGTCTCTTCAATGGTGCATGCTTCCGTTTGTTGCTTTTTGTCAGTCTTGTTCGTTTTCTTTCATAGCATATGTCAAAATAAATCTCTCTGCAGGTTGGAAGAATCCGTTTGATGTTAGTTGCCGTGAATATTGCGTCGACACCCAACTCTTCATGGTTATTGCTTTCCAATGAGATCTATGCAAACAAGCACTTGGCCTTCTGATTTTTTTCGGTTTTGGTGTTTTGCAATTTCGAAATATCAACGAACAATTCTCCTAATTTTCATTCTGGTTCACCAAGTACTCGCAGTAGTTGACTAGTTTTTTACCGAATGAAGATAGCATTTTGATCTTTGTCCGATGCACCAATTAGCAAGTACGATTTGACCCATCAGATCTTTGCTCATGGGAAATAAAGTGTGGCAGCTTGCCTTTGGTCGCACCAGTTGATTGGTTCACACTTCTGGAATCGCATGCAGCAAACACAAACTACCTGGGGGTGGGCGATCTAGCAACGCTACTTGCAATCGTGCGTTACTGCAACCGTGGATTATTAATTACCAAGTAGGGGAAAGATTTTTATTGATTAGCTTGGCTGCTGTTTAGAAATCCTGCAGCTTATCGCTGTTACGTATATCGTGCTCTTCAAGTTCTAGTGACGACTTGGCTGTAAATTGGTGAATGAATGTACGATAGTTGCGTTTTTTTGCGAATCTTCATATGTGGTGTATAAAATATACCCCATGCACATCATGCGCGCGCTTTACGTTTGAAATAATGCAGGCATTTGAAACACGTGAACAGCACGTACTTATTTTTAGAACGTTGGATAACGGTGTGATGGATGCCGTAAGTGTGCCCTGATTGGTGAAAAAAATGCGCAACAACTTTGACCGACATTTCAAAATCTTGCGCAATATTACTGTAATCTATATTTACCGCACAAAAAACACTGCAACGCTATTCTCCAGTCGTGAAGCACTTTTTCTTGGGTCAAAAAGTGTTTTGATCTTTTCTGACTCCATGTAGATTGCATGATAGCGCGTAGTTAAACCTTCATGAATGCTGCGAACTTAGGGCTGTTGGGTATGCTTTCTCCATACGTCACATGAACTCAAACAATGCCGAGACAGGCCTTTGCCATGTTCTCACGCTTTCATTTGTGCCACGTTACAATGATCCGTCGGTTGCTTTGCGTGGGGTTGAAATCCTTTGTCTGATACTGCGTATTTAAGTGTTTGGAACTGCCGATTTTGCTACTTGTGCAAGTTTAGCATTTCCTTTACTAACACTATCGTAACTTCACGCCGCCTGGAATGACTTACGACGACGTTATTAGAAATTCGAAGAAAGCGATGAAATCACTTCAAGCTCAACGTGAAAAGTGAGTCAGCATGAACTGGGTGTTTAGTTGAAATTTGCGCGTGGTCCAACGCTGTAATTTCTCCTAGTGTCGTCCCTCATCGGTACTTCACATCCCGTTCAGGGTCTGTAGATTTTGACTTTGGTCGCAAACTAAGATCCAGGTGTTACTGAAATCACTGCCGGTGTGTGATGAATGGGATCATTATGAAAAAGTGGACACGTTAACCACACTGCAACATAAGTCCAAAGCCAGTGCGTCATCGCTGTAGTCATTATTACCACCAAGCCATTCTCATTTTGTGTTGCGATTTGTTTTGATGCAGTTGCCTTGACGACCGTGAACTTGAACACAAGCCGCTTGCCGTAAATGCGTCATTGTTTCTCGAATTTTAAATTTNACTGATGTTTCGATNGGTGCTTATCGTTTAGCGTATTTTCGACTCCAAAATCACCGGTATTCCAGAATATCTTAAAACGTGAGTTTGTTCGAAGGCAATGCGCACCGAACGAGCTTTCACCGATTGATAGAAATGATCTCAGACAGCGGCTTATTCTTTGTTGGGAGACTGCACAAGGCACTCTGTACAGCAAGTTAGGCATTTCCCAAAGCCTCTGCCCTCCATTGTGTGGATTTGAAGGAAGCGAGTATAGATAGAACCATGAAGTCATGGCCTCAAAATCCACGATATCCAAGACAACGCTACCGGGTATTGCAAAAATGATATGACATCCCTAGTTTTTCACCAATGAGTCGGTTTTCCAATATGAACTTTTTGGGGTTGATTACGCAAACCTTTTTTTATCATAACCTGCACTCGGTGTGAGGCTGGCATAGTGCAAACGTTCGTGTATCTACTCTAGTTTATGAGCTTTCACTGCAAGCAAGATTCGGGAGAAGACGTTTGAAGTCCAACATGTTCCACCCTGAGGGCTCGGTTGTTTGACACTTTCAGGTCGCTGGGGGCGATGCGGGCAGACATCGCCAAAATGCGCAAGGAACGACGGCAAGTGGTTAAAGAAATTTTGGAGCTTCAAAAATCCCTAAAGGACCCTTTGGAAATAAAGTTGCGAAGCGACAAGATACTGGACCAAGCGGTACGATCGCGTGGTGGTGGTTTCTTACATTGTCCGAGCAGGAACGCCTGCTTTTAAATGATAAATATCGCTGGTCCTATTTCCTGGCCTCCTTGTACCGCAGCTAGCTGCCAAGATTTCCTTTAAATAGGTGTTTGTTGTTTGCACTTTGTCTAATTTTTCGTAACGTCGTTGTTTTCTTCTCACAAACACTTTTTTGGGCCCGGTTTGAAATTATTCATTTGAAACATCATCCTAAGGACTTCGTGCAAAGTATGCAGCGTTTCAGCTGATAACCAAACGAATAGCGGAAAAACGTGATCGAAAACCCATGGAATGCTGTTTCGCTGCGACACATCTACTTCGAATGTTTGCTGTGGTGATGTGTGAAAAAGGTCGTGATTCTGTTGCGGCTCAGACCACGATCAAGTGTTTTTTCAAAAACTAGAGGTCGTAGTCCTAACATATGGCTCTGGTCTAATTCCGTTCTGCACAGTTCGTCATTTACAAAGCTGTGCTGTATGCTTTGGTACTAAAACGAAGGTCTGTTCATCACTGTGGCCGTATGTCAGTCGTGAACAAGGGTTGGCTTACAAAGCTCCCAGATGCCTTATATACACCTTTGTCGCGATTCTGATTGCTCCGAAGTTTCTGAACGATTCTGGTTTGATAAACATTCCAAGTCCAAAACTGTGGGTGATTTCATAGTGCAAGAGCACCACTGTGTTTTGCACAAAGTGCAGATTCTTCCATTTTTAAAAGAAAGTATAAACACCGACGTACGTCACTATGATGAAAAGCACTGTGACACACAAAATCGCCTCTAAATGTCATTTGTAGAACAGGCTGTTCAGATGGTGTTGAAAGTAAAAAAAAAGAACATCGAAATGTAAGAAAGCAAGCGTATACTAAAAGTTAATGCTCAAACCCTGCCAGCCAATGTGTGATGATTTGCAGTGGTTTCAACCTCCACTTCGCTAACCAGCTGCGAAGGCTCTTAGTTTATAAGACTCACGTGAATCCCATCATAATTCTTGTTTGTCTTCAAACTGTGACGCTCTAACACTCGAAATGGGTCGCGAAGTTTATCTACATAACATGGGAAATGATCTTGGTAAACGTTGTGGCTGCGCAAAGTGGTACGAGCAATTTTGACAGCTAAGTGAAAGTTTGCTCACCGCTATTTGGTTGCCAAAACATTTCGCTCACCGAAGCTACATCGTCAATTTGGCAACGACCTTGGCAGAAGTTTCTACCAGCTTTTTTCTCAAAATCATGAAATATTACCCACCTAAGCTAACCAACCAACTAACTCTGCACGCAAAGTAGATTTTTCATTTGACTCGTGGAACTTGTGCCCTCAAGTGTTGGATATCTCCGAATGAAGGAAACAGTATGCCTTTTCGACGAAAAAAAACTCAATGTCGTGTCTGTAGTTTGTGGTGTTGAATTTGGTTACATGTAAAATTGCATTAAGTTTGAAGTGTTCGATATGCAAGATGATCTTTACATTAGAAGTTGACTCTGATTGTCACGAAATAGACTATTTGCGCGAAAATTGATTTAGAAGTATGAAACGTTTAATCCACTTTCCATTCTCGAAAAAAATCGTAATATGTGTAAATGCCACGAGGTTACGAAGAAATTCACACTGCATTGCTATTTGCGCAGTTTTGCTTCCAACCTCGGGAGATGCGTCGACAACACTGAAGCAAGTTTTCACTTTTAGGTTTAAATGTTCTTTGAATCATATTTAAAAATGATGTTGCAGCTATGAGCAGCAAACTCGCGCGGAAGTTTTATTCAGTTTATTGCAGACTTTAGTTTTATATTTCACAAGTGCGCACTTGTAAACCAAATTTAGTACGCTGTTACTGATTTGCAGTAGCTTTTGTAGTGGAACGCGCCGCGTTCGCTTTGCAATAAGTGGAGCGTTTCTAGTCTAAGGAGGGCTCGCGATAAACGTTTGTTGCACGCATCACAATTGCGGAGTTAGTTGGTGCCGGGCCTGTCGCGTTGAACTTGTTCCGGGTTTTTGACTGTTTGCGCCGTAACAATACATGATGTCAGAAGTGGGATTCGAACCCACAACTCCATGCGGAGAACCATTCAGGATGAAAGCTTCTTTTGTTGCAGTGATGTTTTAAACACCTTGAAAAAGGCAATCGTTTCTTAATTGGGCTGTTTGTATGCTGCAAGAAAAACCGCAGGAACGACAAAGTAAGAAACAAAGAGACATGTTCACAGTTTAACACCCTACTGGTGCACCTTGGTGTAGCCGAGTATCAAAAAGCTCACTTTTGTTTAAAACGTGAAGGCTGGTTTCGTCCGCATGGCACTGAAGCCGGTGTCAAGGGAAATTTCCGACCCTGCGAAATGCATGACCTGGAATATCACTCTGCGCATGAGCAGATGGTGTGAAATCAGCGATTTTGCAAGTCAGAAAGTTCGCTTGACACCGGGGCTCCAAGTTGAAACTCTTTCCTATAAGCAGAACCTTTCTTGAAACAAAATCGTTCTGACCGCTATATCTTTAAGTAACTGGCAATGGAGCTATATAGACAAGTTAAATTGGAACTTTTCAATATTTTGAATCGGGCCTTGTACTGTGATTTTGCTTGAACAGTTTGTGAAATTGTTACTTCGCTTAACTGCTCGGCTAAAAATAGAAATTATTCCTTTTTCACAACAGCGTTTCCTAATGCTGGTTAAAGTTTTCTTTCATTGCAATTCACAGAGGGTGCTTGGCAATGCAGGACCGCCACCAGCCCAGATCTTTTGAGGGGCATAATATTGAAGAAGTGCAAAGGTCGTGAAACATTTTTATGCATCTTTTTAATTAATACCCGTACAAGGTTTCACAATACGCATTATTCAAATACAAAAGCACATGTTCCCACTGGCAGAAAACGTTGATGCAGGACGAAGTCACAATATTTTTTTTTTATTTGTTGCAACAGATTATATTCACATTAACAAAAATTAAGTAACAAATAGGTTTTTCATGCGGTTTTCTGACTCAAACCACGTAACAGAAATGCAAGAAAAATAACAAAACACCAAAAGGCAGAAAGAAATTGCATGTTACTACAAAATAAAATGAAAAAACAGACAAGAAGTACTTGGGAAATCTGTAAATTGGTGTGAAATATTGAGACACAACGTGCTGGCGAAAGACGTGATGGGTTAACTGCTCAACCACCCTTACTCTTGGCATTATTGAAGACGAAATTTGGAACTGCCAGCCAGTCGTTTTTGTAACGCGTATTACAATTCAATAACAATTGTAGTCATGGAAGCTCCGCTGCAGCTTGAGGTTTCAGATGAAAAGCACAAATTTCATAACTGCTGCCCACATAAATTCACAGTTTTAAGTGATTGCAACACAGAAAACAGTGAGTCAACCAAAGCAAGCTTGTTTTAGCAGATCACATCCGCTGTTGCAAGACGAGGATTAAGCAAATAAATATCAGCTTAATACCGGTCACAACGCTTCTTGTCTTTTACATGTAGCTAATGATTCTTGCTACTAACGTTACGTTTATACGTTCCCACAATTTGAAAAGAACAGTGTCACAGCAATAAATGGCACCTACAGACAAGATTCCGCTAGAGAACGGGCTGAAGATACAGTAGTGGTTGGGGTTAGCGCCAGGCGAAATAGCTTGTAAAGCAACTTGGAATCTTCACTTTCAAATGAAATACTGTCGAAGCATCGAGATTTCGCGAAACTGCTCTGTCAATTCTTTTAAGGCCCTGCAAACATCTAGTGAAGAGGAGTCTGCGAGAACCCTTGCTAAATCTGTTGGAAATAACTTATGCTACCCTTGCCTTCTCAACTGCCAGTTGAGTCTTCATCTTTACGGCACTCTTGCTGCGAATCCAGTCGAACAACCCAGTTGCGAAAATCGCTGATCACATTTCTCGTGCTACCCTTTCTACCTAATTTAGATGTTGTTCCAAACCAAAACGCAGAACACAAACGCTAATGCATGCCTCCAACAGCCGCACGACTAAGGCTGTTGTGAAGTACCGTTCTGTGCCATAGTCGTATCAACAAATATTGGTCAGTTATTGAAAGGTTTCTAAATGAAATAAATGAAGCACCTCACAACTTTGTGCGGTAAAAAACATTTTATCGGCGCAGTGCAATAGATTTTCTATGTTGCTTTTTCACTTTTTAATGTTATTGATATTATTCATATTTTCTGCAGAGTATGAAGCAACTATCTAAGAAAACTACCATCGTCGGATTCTTTTTTTTTAATTGTGGTGGAAAGCATGTTCTGACTTTATTCGATTTTGTTCAGCAGTGCGAACGGTTTAACGTGATCACGACGTTCTCTAATGGCCTGTTTTGCAGTTGGAAAAAGGAATGTACCGGGCAGCTGATTATGGCGTTGCGTCCAGATCATCAACCCACCGAGTCGACCTTTTCAAGGAAGAAAAAAGCAGCAGCGCCGTCGAACCACACTAGAATTTGTTCAACGACATTGTTTTCACTGTGACGTGCATACACGAGTATTTCTGCATACGCATGACCACAGAAGTGGCATTTTTAAAATAAAATCGTTAACGTGACCTTGATGGCACTTGTGGTGCGAAATTGAATGCAGGCAACAGGCAGGATAAATATCGTCCAAGTCGTTCAAAACGAATGTTCTGATTTGCTTCATCAACTCAACATAGCAAATCTCAACGTTTGACTTCCCTCTACCAGGTCATGTAGGCTACTCGGTTTTGATGAAAAGTAAAAAGAATTTACCAAATATGAACTGCGAGCGCGAGTCCAGGCCCGTACCCACAAGGGGGCATTCGGGGGCAGTGCTTCTCAATATTTTTGTGCCTCCCAAATTGTGTTGTTCCCAGAAAAAATTGTTTTAAACATGTAATAAAAACAAAAATCTTTCCGCCCCAAACCTTAAAACCTGGCTACGGGCCTGCGCAAGTCACCAACTGCATAAAAGCATTTGAAAGAAAAAAGCAGTCAATAACGTGTTTTTCCTTTGAGTTATTTTTCACTCTATTCTTCATCCTTTCCTCAATAGCTTAGCAAAAAAATCCAGCCGATTTATGAACTTCTATGGAAGTGGTTGGCTGAGGATTTTTGGCTGAAAATTTTTAAACAAAAAATTAGCCCTGGCGTTAGTGGACTTCAATGTCTTCTGCATATTTGTGGTGACTATGCTGCTGAACACGAAATCATTTTTAGTTGCAACAAAACCCTTGGTGTTTTGGTGTTCTTTTTTACCTGAAAAGTTTAAACAGCCTGCACCATCGAATGTTTTTCTGAATGATGTACGTGTACAATTATCTCAACAAGTCAATGATGAAGATGACATCAAGAGAAAAGTGGTATAGTTGAACGGCGCAGCAAACAAGCTCAGAGGCACCTTTGCTCAGTACTCACTTGCCAATTGTTGAGCAAATACACACAGAAGAGTATGAAGTGCATACGCACTGCCTGCAACAATACCTATCGAATTATGCATTGCATACCCAGAAATGTAAGTTTTCGCCCACTCCAGGTTAACCATTATGTCAGGACCTTTGATGCGTTGTTTATAAACAATCTGTATGGATTTGTTAAACGATTTGTATCTTCATCTAATCTTTTATCCGATCACTTCAAAGGTCTGATGCTTTTTACAAATCTAATTCCCTATTTGACCATCCTGTATGAAGGTGTCCAACCGCAGTAGTTGTTAGCGCGTTGTTTCGATGTGTCTGTAACCCTGTGATTCCGCCGGCTTCAATGCCTTGTACTACGTTCTGTATTGTCTGTTCTTATCAACCTGCGTTCTGCAGAGTGTGTGTGTTCATACTATGGACTTCGTGTCTGCTCATAAACAAATAAATTAAATTAAATTTGCGCAGCAACCAAAGCCTTCCGTGTGCTTCGTGGCGCCTCATGACTTCTGTTTTTTTCTTGTGATTCCTCTATCACCCTCAGCACGTTGACGATGGATGCAAGCCAAACACGTAAAAAAGTGAATAGTCTATACCAGTGGTTCTTAACCTGGGGTAAATTTCATCTTCTAAGGATTAAATTTACTGAACCGTAAATTGTAGCCAATGAAAATCGTTATAAATCATTCTAAACTGTAGTTTGTTAATTTCGTATTTTCAATAAACTGAGTGTATTGGAGTAAATCTGGTAATCTTGTTTGATAAAAGGGTAAGATATGTAAAAAAGTTAAGAACCACTGGTCTATACAGTATAAGATTAGTAAAATATCAACCGCCAAATCTTGCTTTAAATTTTGTGAAAACAAACGGTTGTCAGCAGGGCCCTCGAGGAAAAATGAGCTGGTGGGAGACCAGTTTTGGCCCACCTTATAAATTATAATTGTAGATAGCTTCATTAACTATTAAATGCTATGACTAAAAAATGATTTGCTTAATTTACTTTTTTGCATGATGGCTCTTTGCATTGTTTCTCTTTATTTGCTGAGTCATATGAAACAATAAATCAAAGTTCAGTAGAATTTGTCTAATTCGTCATCGTTTAATTCGTCTATTCGCTCAATTCCTTAGTTTTTCGTCGGTCCCGGCAAAATTCTTATCTTTTGTGTACATTTCTGTTCGTCTAATTCGCTCAATTCGCCACCTCTTTCTTTCCCTGAGAAGCGTTTTGTTCGGCTAGTACGTCGTTTGCAGTTTCGCTTTTGATGTTTAAGCAGATAACACGTGTGGAAATACAAACAAATTAAGGATCTTTATATGAGAATTGTTGCACCTCGCAATTTGTTTATCGAATTTATGCACGAGGTGCGAAGCGCGACCAGGCCCGTAACCAGGAGTCTTGGCCGCCCCTAGAAAATTGTTCGCCCCCCTTGAAAAATATGTTGGACATAGTTTGAAAGTATTGGACATAGTTTAAAAAATTTGGGCCACTCTCAGAAAACTCTTCGTCCTCTCCCCTGGTGTCCCAAGCTGGTTACAGGAATGAGCGCGACCCAACCCCCACTGAGAGAACGCAGAAAGTCTTTAAAGTTTTTTAAAGATTTAAAAGGTGCTAGATTAAATTGAGAAGTCTAGATAGAGTAGAGGAATAAAAGAGTTTAATTTAGTAAACTATCCTAACGTCATAAAGTTGTATTTTACTGCAAATAGAAACACTATGTATACGAATTACTATCATAAAGTGTTTTTTTTTTTTCACCTGTTTGCATAATTCGTCACACTTTTTTCTGATCTCTTGAGGTGAAGAATTAGGCAAATTCTATTATATTTACATTACGTACATTATAACCATTTACCAATGTTGTTTCAAAATGTCTCAGATTGATCTCGAAGAATGCATATAGTAACACAGTGGCTCTGCGAATTTTACAACTATACATTTTGCCATTTATGGTAGGTTGCACCAATTCTCACTAGCAAAGCCAATTTAATAATTCTATAACCCTAATACAGAGAAGGATAAAAAGTTATTTTTTCTTGGCATGGACTCCACCAGCTTTTGCCAGTTTTCTTTTATTTACTATCCCGATACCACACTTAAATAATGACTCTATTAGTGATGATGGTACAATCAAATTATTGTAACCGAGATTTTGTTATTGATCACGAATCCTCAATGCGGTTAAGATCTGGCGAGTTTCAATCCAATCTAACACATTTAGTTTGTGTTTTTAGACAAAAGACACGAGTCAAGATCATAGGCGTAGCCAGGAGGCCAAAGGGGCGATGCCCCCCAAAATTTGTAGCATGTCTTGTCGTTTTGTGCTTCGAGAGGCGGTGTCCCAAAGCAATTACTGTTGCTCAAGTCAAAATATTTGACCCTCCCAAAACACTGGACAAGATCCTGTTGGAAGATTCCTCCACGATCAGGAAATGCCCATCTCATATCTGGAATGACGTTTCTTTCAATTGCGTCAATGCACCTGCCTGAATTTATCATACCCTCAGTTGGCTTAAGAGAACCTACTCCAGAAAAGCTAAAATTTCCCCAGAAAGTCTTCTTTTGTGGGTGTTTTACCACCCTATTGAATTGGGAAGGGCTAACTGCTCATCCTTCCTAATCGTGACAAATACGTTGTGCTTCCCTTGAACGAAAAATGCCTTTCAACTGAAAAGAACTCTTTTTTCCAGTCTTTTACAACCCAATCTTCGTTTTTTGCCCATTCTAACCTTTTCTTCGTTTTTGAGTAGGAAGCTGTTATTTTAGCGGTTTCTTAGCCTTTCCGCCAGTCTCCAGTAGGTGGCGTCGCACTGTACTTAAGCTTATGCGGAGACCAGCATGCATCAAATTATTCTGTAAATCAAAACTCGTCTTCTTTGCATATATGGAGTTTGCAGGCCTGCAACCGAGGGCGTAACCGAAAAATTTCCACCACAGAAATTTTCAAAAACTTGTTTGGTTGTTAGGTACAACAACAAGTTACATTANAAACATTTTTCCTCCCGAAAGTATCACATAGTTGCGGCCCTGGCTGTTTGGGTATAATCTCAGTCTGGGACCCGGAGTGAGGANGCATTGCCCCAGGTCCTTTCAAAAATGGGTGCAACGGGCCGGAGGTGCCTTTTCATGTTATCATAGGTAATTTCATGATTTATCAAGATCGGTTTATAACAAATTGCTATTCGTGCACCCAGAGAATTAAGAATGTTTTTCTATAATTTCTGTAATTCGTTTTGAGGCCAACATTGTTTCTGAACAGAAACAAGCATAATTGGTAACGATTTTTTGTTTTTTATAATTTCCATTGCCCTCAACTCTTTCACTGCCTCCCTGCCCTATCGCTATTCCAGCGTCCCTGGTCTCAGTGTTGCGAAAGCGTAGCAATGCAACCTCTTCCTATACGTGTCATATCTGTCATTAAAAATCACAGAAATTCCAACATGTATGACTCTCAACAATACAACAGAAAGAAACTGGTTTACTTTGCTCAATAACACTGTTGAGCTGATTAAAGTCCTGTATGACGTCATAAAAACATATTTCTCGACTGTTCCGACAGGTCACGCAATATTTAATGCACTGGGCTAACAACGAAATCACAGCAAATCCTTCCGCGGCTTGCGCGGCGTAAAGGAACAGAAAATTGATCACGTTGTCCTTCACTGTCGAATCCATCGACCTCCCCATGGAGTGCACGGCCTGCCGGTTTTGGATTACGAGGCAAGCGAATGGCTGCTCAACACATGCCCCGAGATCTAGTGCGGCCTAGCGGTGGATTACAAGAACTACTCAAATGATGAAGCAGCAGCAATTGATATATTCCCAAACGCACACAAAAAGGAACGGCGATACATTGTATAACGACTGAAACAACAACTTTAGCCATTTAATTTGAACAAAGCTGTATAGATAAAGCTATAACAATAAAAATTTTATGCATAAATGCCCGTTTGAATTTTGAACTTTGAGGCTCATGGACCCCTAGACAGTGGCGTACCTTGGGTTTCTCGGGCCAGGGGACAAAGTCAGTTTGGGCACCCCCACCCATCCCGTTCGTGACAGCGTAGATGCGAAGAGTGAGTTGGGTAGAAGGGGCATCGAAAGCTGACTCGGGCCCCGCAGGTTTGTTTCTAGACCCGTCTGAAAACTTCATAGTGTGACATCATGGAATGACGTCAGGACCTTCTGATCTTGGAAACCATTAACATCTTAGAAATCGTTTCGCGTGAAGCTATCCCCATTTAAATTTCGGTCACGATTGAACATTCAAACGGTTGTATTGCGACATTCCAAATTGCGGTAATACTGTATCTGTACATTCTAATTGTAGCAACTAGAGCAAAATTCAAAACTAGTCAAAAACTTCCCTGATCATCTGCAAAAATCTGCATGAATATTGATGACAGAATTTTAGGGGCAGAAAAATTTTCTGATAACACAGCACAAAATTGGCCACCACAATTGCAACTTGTTTTCTAAAGAATGGGATGATCAGAGTCTTCTGAAGATCCCGAATGCAGCGTACCCGCTTGTTCCCTTCTCTCGTCAAGTCTAGTCACCAGTGACGTAAAAGGAGGTTTAAGCCAGGTATAGGAAACCTCAGCTGAAAAGTGGCTCACTGGCCACTGCAGGGGCCCACTAGCCAATACACAAAACAAAATTGAAAAATGATGGTGAATGTGGACGTGAATGGCAATAGTAAAACCCTAATTCACCGGAAAATACTCCGAAAAACGCAAAAAAAAGACAACGGCCCCTCCCCCGTCACTTACACCACTATTAGTCGCAATTAATGCTGATTCGACCTATAGGGGGTTCTGGAGCAAGCATTCCCAGCGTTTTGAGTTTAGAACGTAATTAAAGACTGATTGAGGGCAGACTCCCGAGTATATACACGATGACAGGGAGAAAAATACATATAAAGCAGACAAATAATTTTATGCAAAACTACTACACAAACATACAATTGCACAATCCTAATACGTTTCTTTGGATATAGGGTAGTACCCTGAAACGTTAACGGAAAAGAATACTGCGACGCAATGCTTTACTTATAATTGTCAATTTCAAAGACAATTAAAGCTTTCTTGCCTTTGCTGCTGCAAATTTACCGATTATTTCGTCAAAAAAACGATATAATTTAAATGTGTCACATGTATTAACCTAATAAATATCTAAGACCAGTGACCCCCCTGAGAAATTCTATGTTAGTAATTTTGTGACCTGAATTTCGACAAACAGGTCCGTGAAGATGATCAGTTTGTAGGCATGGGCGTCGGAAGGATATTTTCCAGGGATGTTCAATAGTGGATATTTTTATAGGTAACCATAAAGATATTTCCAGGGGGGACTAAAAGTGGTGAAATTCCATTTTTCCTTCTCGAAATTAAGAAAACGTCATAACGTTTATATATAGGTCGAATTAATATAGAACACATGGAGCAATAACTTAAACGTTCAGAAATACAACTAATATAGGCCTACTCAACGCTGTTGCAGTTACAATTTGAATCTTGCAAAAGTAGTCAGCATGTATTTAAATATCACACAAACAAAAATCATGTTAACTAGCTTCAGAACTACATCAAATACCAGTGACGTACGCAGAAAATTTTCATGGGGAGGTTTCATTCAGTGGCAGATCGTGGTCATTTGTATTTCGGGTGCATTGTTTGTGACGACACAATCTGACGTCATATTCATGTTTTCAAGCGAAGTTTGCTGACATAATATGCATATTCTTCTACACACACTCCCCTTATTTTTGTAAAAAATCAAGTCCTATACACTCGCCTTATAATAAAGTTTTTGCAAAATATCAAGCTCAAGGGGGGTTTAACCCCAAAACCACCCCCTTGCGTACGCCCTTGTCAAATACACTTCAACATAAAGTTTGTCAGACCATCAAAGTTCAAAAACTTTCCTGAACATCATTCATAACTGTTGTCGTAACAACATACTGTAAGTTTCATCGTTGCTCTAAAAGCATGCACAGTCAGGGTTGACAGAGGGTTGATAAGGAATATAGCAAGTGTTTGTCCAGTTTGTGGCAAATTTTTGGAAAAAAATTGACAACGGCAAGGTTATTGGGAATATTGATTTTTCGATACTTTACGTTTTTGCAATTCATATTTTTCCATGCTTTTCAAATTATTTTTTGACAACTGAACTGAAGTTCGTCTGTAAAGCATATTACGAGTACCCAGTGGTGGACTTAGGGATTGGGGGGCGAAGCAAGGATGAAAAAAGGGCCCTTTGATGACGTCATCATCAGGCCCGTAATAGGGGCGCGATGCCCCCCTGGAAGTTTTTTCGCCCTACCGGGAAAAATGTGTTGGACGTAGTTTAAAATTATTACACAAAGTTTAAAAATTTTGGGCCCCTCTCAGAAAACTCTTTTCCCCCCTGGTGTCCCAATTAAGCTGGTTACGGGCCTGGTCATCATACTCAGTCAACCGTGTAAAGACCTTTTCATCAAGACTAGGAAGAGATATACAGGCCACCCAGTGACACATTCCTGGGGCTACGGCATGACTGACATAACAGAAAATAATAATAATAAGGCATTTTTGCCCGCAGACACGAAGTCCACAGTACAAACACACATTTTCTGCACAATGCAGGTTGATAAAAACATACAAAACAGAACGTTTTGCAACGGCGTTGGAGGCAGAACCACAGTGTTACAGACACATTCTTAACACCAGTGGCGTGCGGAGGTCTGGTGATGCCCGGGGCGACTGCTTGGTTGGATGCCCCCCTACCAAATTCTAGTATTGAGCAGTTGCGTATGGTGGTCATTGTTACTGGATAAACGCTGTTTGTGACGTCAAAATATGACTTCATATTCACGTTTGCAAACCAACATTTTGGCGAAGTTTGTTGACACAATATGCATATTCAGGGACGCCGCAGCAGCGGTAGGGAAGCACTCCCGTCGCAACGCGGGGGATTTCGTGGGCTTAGCCCCTCCAAACAAAGCTCCAAGTTCACACCCCCAAATTGAATTACAATAATATAATATAATGATATTTGCGGACTCATGGTCCATATCACAGACACAAGACCACAAAAAGTGGTTAGCTATTCATCAGCGCTCATTACAGAAACGGTGTTTGCACATGACCAACACTGGGAGGAGCAAAGCAGTTTATCCTCACCACAGCTGTATTGTCAGTCGCAAAAGCACAGAAAATGGATAACCATACAGTAGGGCGTTAC
>JGI24159J19872_10001828_pt1 | contig 24317 bp, 20 predicted proteins | sample Ectturendosymbi4_FD_19872 | JGI IMG/M metagenome (IMG submission 19872)
CAAATGTCATAAAAAACAGTATGATCAACAAACATGTATGCATGTAATTTGTAAACAAAAACTTTGCGTTTTGGAAACAAAACAGAGGTGAAATGCTCGGAGATAAATTGATGAACTGCAGTTTCCATCACTAAATGTAAACTGCACAGTAAAACTGTCCTCCTCTACAATGAAATGATTATGATTGGAATTTTCGTCAGCTGTACTTCTTGGCACGGGTAAACTGCTACTTAATAATGCCCGTTTCGTTACAGTGGCTATCACCGGTCAAGTGTGAGAATGCACGCTTGCACTTAGAATCAGCCTGTAACCAAAAGCGTGAGCTAATTTTGGATGGTGTGATTTAATGATCACAAATACAGTAATAACCTTGTACGAGTTCAATTCGGAAGTATACAGGCAATTTATATTTTTTACAGATAGTGTGAGGTTCCAACAAGAATAAGTTACCTAAAGGGAATCGAAAATATTCCGGAAAACAGAAGTGTGTTTCAGAACGAACTTTAGCTTGAGCAGCCCCAAGGAAATCCAGGGAGAGAGAGATGGTAGAGGCAGTGGACGACTGTAAGTGTCACGGCTAAGTTCAAAAACTTAAAATATGCAGATTAAATTCAATCCTGCACTGCTCCGAATTCAAAATTTACTAAAAATGTGGCAGAGTATTAATGGATTGATTGATCAAAGGACACCAAAGGGTTTAGAATTGTTCTGCTAAGTTTAGGCAATGCGGTGCACTCGGATAATCATGAAGAGAGTTTGTACGCCTGTTGCTGCACACAGAAGGTGACTGTCAAAGGGTGTCATAGATATAGTATCTTGGCTGTCACAATCCACAGATATCTTCACGAAGTTCAATGAAGTTAATTTGCAGTTGCAGAGGAATGGTGTTAACCTCATTAAAGCCAAATCAGCAATCTTCACTTTCTTGTCCAAGTTTAATGCTGTTCAAACGAAACCCAAGCCCGTCATGAACTCTAACAGTTTCCAACTGCTAAATGAGTTAATTTACTAAATTAAGTTTTATAGTGAAATGCATCTTTACGCTCATTCTTGTTTTCATCATTTTCAAACATACCAAATATACAAAACGAAAAAATTGTGTTGATATGTGTGCTAGGCATGGTAGGGGGGCGATATAAATTTTTTTGTCAGAAAAGGGGGCGCTAGCCAAAAAAAGATTGGGAAACACTGAACTAAACGATAGGTCAGGCTTCAGGCACAGAAAGTCTTCAGTCCGTTGAAGTTATTTTAAACCGTTATGCTGAACTTGTCCAAATTGTATTATTAAAGCCAATTCGTTTGTTTACATCTTATTTACTTTTACTTTAGACTAACAGCCCATCCGTCTGCTCCCGTTCCAGCACAATGTCAAATTTTACAATTTAAAGCGGACCGCGAGTCAAAACGTTTGCACGCCCTTGAGTTGGATTCACTACACCCTGGCTGACTGTAATGTCTATGATGCCTCACTTGCTGGTTTGCTGTTTATCCAGAGAAAAAGTACCACTGCTTTTTGAAATATTTACCGGAAGCAACGCAATAAGAAAAACAGCAAGCCGGCTTATCAAGATCACTGGGCTGTTGCATCATCTTCTGATTTTAAAAATATTACAAGTTTCGAGGCCACTACGCAACTGAGCTTGTCCGCCATGTTTACTTGATTTGGCAACTTTCGTTGTCTTTTCTCAAAGCGACAACTGCGCTGATGAAAACGGTACAAAAAACATCGTATCACGCACAGATAGGAAAAAATATATTGCTACAAAAAAAAATCTACCAAACTTTCCACGACGTTTTGCACTGCGACAACAACGATTTTTACGACACAACTATCAACTGGCGTTTATTTGAAAAAAGCGTCACGCTACTACGTCTCGATTTCTCAGCATACTCTTGTACAAACAAACATGACACGGTACTTCACCTTAAAGCAATGCAATATGTCGTTGTCGTGCTTGACGAGAGTTTTCCAATAAAGCAAGTGATCGGTGTGCAGCGCTGACTGAAGCACCGAGGCGCGGCAGAGGGCCAAAAAGAAGCTGAAAAAATAGAGATCTGTCATAATCCGTTCCTCACGAGCATGGCAATGCTGATTAAATCCAGGGTTCGGGGGAAAGCACTGAAAACTTTCGCTGCATCCGCGTTACAACAAATTAATGACAAACAAGTCATCAGCTTTCAAACAGAATTGGGAAACACGTACGCGCCAATTCTTTGATTTTTACCGCATACGTCATAATTTAATAAAAAAATTATAAATGCTTTCACGTTTTCAACCGTCATAATTTTCAAAAAAGATATCATCCTGCAAAACCATGTCACTAGGTATTCACACCACTCACTCGTCCGACGAAATGTGCGGAACATGGCAGCAAAATACTCACACGTGAATAATAAGTATGTGGCATATGGGGCAGTTGTGCAAATTTTATCATTCCTTCGTAGGTCAATTTCTAGACGTTTCGCAACCAGCACTAAGTCGCCAACCCACCGCGGTTTGCACAGAACTTCACACAAAATTTCCCGCTCGCGAGCTTGATCCAGGTGCCAGGGCAATTCGACCAGTTTGCGATCCATGGTCGTGTAGTTGAGGAAGTACGAAGCGAGCAGCCTGTGACATCGCGCCATGGGGTGATCGGATTGGCTGCGCGCAGAAAGAACGCAAGCACTTAGACAAAGTTGAAAGCGGCCTGCGATGAACTTGCGCATGTACGCTAGCTGTACAGGACGCACCACGTAGCAAAACGTGCTAGTACAGTGGTTCTTTATGGAGGCCTCCAGTTAAAAATCTGAGGGTCACCACAAGAAATGCCAAAGTGTTTTCTTTTAACCGTTAGATGCACAAACAACAACGACCACCATTTTGACTAATGACACAACCGCAGGCGAGGGGTCCCCAAGCCAATATCTTCAGGGATAAAGGTCCCCGGACTTAGAAAGGTTAAGAACCACTGTGCTAGAAGATTCTTGGGGGCGTGTCGTTTCTTTTCAATTCGGAATGGCGATAAAATTAAAGCGCAACAAAGCGTTTCCTAATTAGCAATATAGAAGTCATCGTTGTGTCTAAACAATTCGCGTGCAGACTCACGTATCGCAAACTTCGAGCAATCAAGCACTGGTTCGAAAATGACGGAACTGAGTAAGTGTCGCAAAAGCGAACCCGGTCCTACCTCGTCACGGCCGAATACTTTCCTGAACCCAGCAAGCAATATTCCAAAGCGAGCCTGATGTCCTCATGCGCCGAGTTAATCAGCCCGTCACGGCAGAGGCGTAGCGCTCCCCCAGCGGCTTGCTGTTGACGCAAGGGCAAAATGTTACTTGTGTTAGCCCTCCGACCATGGGCGTCGGAAGTGGGGGGCAGGGGGGTCAAGGATTTTGAAACTTGATGTTTTTCTGTTAACTCCTTAGGCGTAAAAATCCTTTTCTCTTAGTTTCCGAGTTGGCAAAATGATATTTCGCCACTGTTGCAACCCCTGGAAAAAAATCCTTCTGACGCCCATGCCTCTTACCTATGCTGTCGTCGATTTTGAAGTAATAAGCGATAAACAACGGATCACCTCACAGCAACAGGTAGAAACTGTCGGCTTCACTTGCACCTACTCGGTTAATTTCTATCCTTACCACGAACATGTCCCAGTCGCTTGGAGTCACGGTCGCCCGTCCTCTGTAGCCCATCAGGTACAAAAGGTGAAGGATCTCGTTTGAGCGCAGTCCGCATCTGGACGTCGTGATGACCTTCAGCGCGTCAGCGACCCAGCCCGACGCGTTCGAACTGGAGCGAACGGAGCCCGGCTGCCCGGTCGAGTGCTTGCTCCAGCTGTGCCGTCGACACCACAGAACGAAGACAGACTTCCAAAAATCCCTGCGCGAGAAAATTTTGATTGGAAGTGACCGCGTGGCCCTCGAAACGTCTTCAACCAAACGGGTTGATGCTTTGAACTCTATTTCTCGTGGTGGAGACAAAAACAATTGCGATGGTAGACGCAGAACGGGATTTCTTCAACAGAAAAATGATGTCAGTGCGACCGATGCGACACATTTGTTGTTTTCTTTTTCCGAAAACTTCACAAATATACTCGCATTTCGAGTTCTTGGACTTAATAAAAATTACGAGAGCTGTTGGCGTCTGAAGACCTTACGTAGGTTATAAAGCTGTGGCGGAGTAATTCTATGCGTGAATATTAATGAAAACGGCAATGGCCGGTTGCGGCATTTGTGTGATGATAAGGGTTGCAGCTAACAGGTCATAAGAAGCGCAGAACACTTTCACTGTTTAGTCAACAAATTGAAAATCGAAAAATCCGGGTTAGTTCCACAGAACGGGCTGAAAATATTCAAAACTTAANAAGGCAAGTCACTATCGCAAGGGTTCCCAAACTGGGGCACATGTACCNCTAGGGGTNCATTCGCCAATCAGAAGGGACACATTTAAGGTTAGCAATAGAAGGGAAAAAGTATGTTTATATCTATTTTCCAAACCGAATTATTTATACATATATCAGTGAATATTATTTTCAAAGTTCATTATATGCTCATTGGTAAACATATTTTTGTTACTTTCCTCAGCCTTTTTGTCATGAAAAGTTTTAGGGGTGCATGCTCATCTATTGAAATGCTGAAAATGTACATGGCCAGAGAAAGTTTGGGAACCCCTGCACTATCGCAAAAATGTATAGAAGCACTTTTCATGATCACTTCTGTCACCAAATGCCGTTTAGCGTGAAAAAAAAATTCTAATCGTCGCGGCAGGAACGGCGGCGGTTCGCATTGTTACCTGAATATCCGCAGAGCAGTGCATTTGTCGATGACTTGAATGACGTCGCGACTGTTCCTGCAAGATCGCAGAAGGTCGCATAGCGTCGACACAAAGAGTGGTCGCTCGCTGAGCCTGTTCGCCCAGACCTTTTCCACGAGATCGCGTCCCAAGACGTCAGCGACTGAATCAGACAGAACAGTTGAGTCGTTAACATTGACAATAGGTTAGCTTACATGGCATACGTACAGTGCAAACAATCGGAGGGATTTGTTTCAGGGGGCAATAATAGATTTTTCCAGGGGGTGGCCGAAGGATTTTATCTCGAGGGGACCAACAGTGGTGATATGTCATTTTACCGGCTCGAAACTAAGAGTAAAACATTTTCCTACTGAAAACTTAAAAAGAAAATAACAAATTTCAAAATTCAAGGGGTCTTGGCCTCAACCCCCCCACCCCTTCCGATGACCATGATCCAGTGGTAACAGAATTTAGCTGAGAGAAATAGACGGTAGTACTGTTGGTAGCGGCAGTTTATTCTGTTTGCAGAGTACAGCGAGTTACTGGTTTGTATTGGCCAGCATACGTCAAAAGCGCTTCGCGAGTCGTCGACATTACAGAACGCGCGTCAAACCACAAACGCGAAATTCGCATAGAACTGGAAATATGCTACTTTCACACGGGAAGTAGCCCACCATTTTGCTGGTAATGCATGTCGATGATTCTCTCGCGCGTCGCTATATCTATCGAAGGCATCCTTTGAAATTCGACGTCGCCTCTTTCGAGTAGAGCCTTGTAGGTGAGGTCCGATTTTCTGGTTGAGATCACGAAGCGACAAGTTGCTGGAAGGTTCTTCGGAAGCCAGGAAAGTTCTGCAGCAGATGGAAGTGAGAAGAACGCGCTGAAATATTCTCCCTTGCCAGAACCGTGCACGTTAACCAACGCAAGTTGCTTTCACGCACTTACAGTATTCAAAGGCGTTTTGTTTGTTATGCAAATGCTCTGCTAAATCATTCAGACACGCTCAGCTTATTACCTTTAATATCACCAAGGTCAGTTTCGCCTTCACGGCCAATGCGAGCAGCTCTAAGCGGAAAAAGCATTGTTTCACAACAATCACCCTTAATGCTTCCGATGTCTTCTCCAATTCCGTACTTAATGTCATTGATAGCATCAAGCAGGACAACGCAGGGAACAAGATGGAGGCAGCAAGCTAAGGTATCCACCAGGCCGGCGAGTGTAGAGGCATCGGCAACGTGGTCTTCGCCGAAGGTCCTGAGTGAGAAGAGCGTTTATCAGTGCGATGAAGACGCTCAAACCCGGACCCGTAATCAGTTTTCAAGGTTTTGGGGGGAAATACGTTTGCAGGGGGCCAAGGTTTTTGTTTTNATTAAATATTTGAAACAATTTTTTCTGGGCACAACACAATTTGGAGGACCACTGCCCCAATGCCCCACATGGCTACGATCCTGTGCAAACCGCGCGACAGAGCTGATCAAAAGCGACCACAGCCAAGCCATCTCGATTGAAGTCCTTTGTTACTGGTAGGAGGCCAGGCATGCTTGTCTACCTGACNACACTTTAGAAATGACTGCGCGCGTNCAACGAAGTTGAGGAAACGNAAAAAGCAGCACGAACTTTTTCTTGTCCGCCCAATGCTTTTCTCGCAAGCTCCTGATGCACATGCGACATATGCTGGTCGCGTCGTGGCTCAAATGCGACGAACCAACGAATTCCGACATCACCTGCAGCATCGAAGTACATGTCACGAATTACGTAAATCAGTGGATGTGGAGCCTGAGGCCCGCGTGAACATTTACTATGGCCCGCATCAAAGTTTTCATCACCCAAGTCACTCTTGAAAACAAGATTTCGTCAAAACGAAACTCCATGACAAGCAGACAAGTTAGACACTTAGTCAAGAGAAGCATCTCTCGCTCCTTGACATAGTTTTCTCTCCTTACTTTCCTTCCAAGCGAACCAACCAGATAACTCGTAAAGGATCCGACAACCTCAGAGGTGCACATGGGACCAGGCTACATAAAGAGACATGACATTGTATTTGAATACGACATTGCATTAGGCGCCCATCAAGCGATGACTGCAAACAATGCAGCGACGATGAGCAACGTTGAGGAATGAGCTCGGTATAGTAGTCAAGAAAGTTAAGGCATGGGCTGGGAATTTGCTCCTGTCGAAAACTAGTTCGGTGCTGGTTACCTGGTTGGTTGCCTTGGAATAAATAGGCTACAGTCTTTGCTGTGTATATAGGACACCTTGACTAGATAACCTTAGGGTTTGTCGATGTCCCAGCTTCAGAAAAAAATTAAAATAACCCCCTTATACACAGCAAAAACAATTTTTTATGATTTGTTATCAAATGTAGCGCTTGCTAAGTATTATTTTCTATTTTCTTAGTCTTTCTGTGAATATGTGTAGTTTACTCACAGTCGGTGAATACATCTCTCTCTCTCTCTCTTCCCAACCAAGCCATTCGACAAGGTTTTGCCCGGTGGCATGCACAAAACCCCTCGTTTAAGATTTCGTACAAGAATGGTAGAAGACATTTTCTGCCATTCACATGCATGCCTCTCCCCAGACAAAACAGCAGAGCGCAAAGCGCAGGCTTTCATGTATTTCTTCGCTATTTGAGAAATATGTTTCAGACGGAATGCAAATCGAAAGTCAAGCAAAGATGCATCAACGCCAAATCACTCACCAGAAGGTCGGGGTAGTTATTTTTCAACTCCTCTAACCAGTCACTCAGAAGCGTGGTTTTCCCGCTCCCGGGATCCCCGACAATAGCGAATATCCTGACGTCACAAGAATCTTTGACAATTTTTCTTGGCCTGAAGTGAAATGAAAAACAAATCTATGAACCGTTTCAAAGAAAAAAAAGGTAAATTAGCACAAGTGCCGTTAAGACGAAAACCGCAGAAAACAAGAAGGAAAGCACTTTGAATGTTTAACCAAGAGACGTCGATCACCGAGAATGACAAAAACCGAAGTGAACTTGGGATGATTGGGGCAGTAAGGAATTTATAATTTCACTGCGAAATCAACCGTTTAACGCATTGCGGGCTTAAATCTGACGCATGCTCACAGCCATGGCCGAACTGCGGCATACGCGCCGTTTTTTCGCGAGATACACTTTCAACCGATAAGCTCAAATCTCATGGCCGCAACAAAAGGAAGAACGACACAATTAGGTCCGTTGGACTCGCACAGCGCCGTAGACGTTTTGCTAAGGTACACAAAACCATTCAAGGCAAGGAAATCGTAAACACAGTTAAGCGCCGAACAAAAGGCTCTATTAATCCGCGATTACCCGTTAAATCGCATTTCGCACCACCGATTGCATATCCGTACTTCACTTGGCGGTTTTGGACCACAGCTGCAAGACTTCTTTTAGCAGATACGTACCGTACGATGCTGTTGAAAAATATCAAACTAAAACATAGTAGCTTACTTCACAGAGCCAATGAAGCTGTCGGTGGTAGAAAATATCCCATCTCCGGTCTTGGTACCACGCAATGGGATTTCCTCATCCAGTTCCATTTCGTTTTCTGATTTGCATAAAATAGTTCGGTGAGCGCTTGCAGCCATACTGGAAGCTTTTCAGGGGAAATAAGCATTCCGCAAAAGTTCCGCTTGTTATCGTTTAGTGGCTCGTGTCCTCTACGTTTTTACTCAACCGAGACACCGCGCGTCGATCAAAACAAAACGTCCATCAAAAATAACCGTAAATGTTAAAAAATTTTGCAGATTGCCACATTCACTATACACAATTTTTTTTTGGCAATTCGTTAGTTATTTTGTACCAGGCTACTCTGTACTCTCCACTGTGAAAACTAAACTATCTGCCTGAAAAAATGGCAAAAGAGTTTGCAAAATCAACATGCTCGGTCCATCATTATTATCAAAGAAACTAGGAATGGATGGCGAAAGCAACCTAAACAAATATTTGAAAATCCAGAAATTAGCATATATAAACCATAATTTTGAAGACGTTGCTGGACTGGAAGAACGTGAGCATAGAGCTTCGATTTGATATTTGACAAAGCATCATATTCGTAGAAGCTTCGCCTGGCTGATGCCGAAAAAACCTGGTTCGACCAGGCAATAGCAGACAGTTCATCTCCTGCAAAATATGAAACATTCTTCGATCGGACTTAAAACTGATAAGCGAGGACGTTCTGGGGTTTGGAAAAACTCCGACGCATTTTTCATCAAATTGTCTCTAACAATATTTAACAAGAAATAACAGCTTTCCAGCTGATTAGTAAAAGACTTCCAGGAAGGGATGCATGTATTTCTGCATTGTTAACAAACAAGTTTTCTCTTTTGCTGAAAAGCTTCACTTAACCTACAGTAACAAAATTGTGTTGATAAAGCAGAGCCAATAAACGGGACCCTCCAATATGTATTCGCAGCTAATCGTACTATTTCTTTTTGTCAAGCAACCCCATACAGTTTATGGTATTGAACAACGCACAAGTCTTTGAAACAATTGCTGAGGTGATTTAACATCGGTGTAAAATGACAATCGTCGGAACGGCGTTCATTACACCCATTGAATAAAACAATTGGCACGCTTCGTTTCTTTGAGCATTAAATGCTATTGTTGTGGGATTTAAAAGCAACAAAGCAAAGGTCACATATCTACAAAAGAACACAGAAAGGAAGATTTAAATTGACACATGGCATCATACCTAAAACGGCACGCTTTGATACACAAGGATATAAAGATGAAACAATCTGAGACCAATCTTCAAATACGGCTTGTCCTAATGCTTCTTTAGACTCGAAATACTTCACCGGAAAGCCTTTGTTAATAATGTCCAGTTTCAACTGATTAAGACGATTTTGAGCGTACACGCTTTCAGCTTCCAAGACAGTGGACATATCCTGGTGAATAGTTGGTGCACCACACGAGGATATATTATCATCAGAACCCAGCTGCCTCAGAAATGGCTGGCAATAATCCTTAAAGTAGAAGCAACAATACTGGGGTATATTGCTGTCAATCATATGACAGGCTGCAGTCACTTCCAGTTCCATCATGCTGCAGTACTGCATCTGTGGCTCTAGGATCCATGGATGGCCGTGGTTGGCAGCAAAAACCAAATTTTTTTCAATGTGTGATAAGGAAAATGATGTTCTTGATATTGCAGAGTGCAACTGATCCAAATTCGAAGGCAATTTAGGAGAATCTGGTGTTCTACAAGGACCATACTGCTTTCCAATGATGCACATGAAAAACGGAACAGATTTTGTAACATTGTCCAGACTGTGCTTCAAAGTAAATTCAGAAGATGATCTGAAATCAATCGCACTTCTTCTGCTATCATTTGGAGCAAAGTGACACCCTCTTGTCTTGCAAAAATCCTTCAATTTTGCAAATGTATGCGTGTGCAAATGCTTAATTTCCTCCTCAAGATCAACAAAAGTGCTGCTAATGAAGGGATGAATTGATTGCTTTTCTTTAATGTTGCTCAGCAAGGCTTTTTGCTGTTCTTCTTGAAGAAACCTGCCACCACCACTGTGAATCATCAATGCATCCAGTGACAGTTTCTCCTCTACCTTCATTTTTTGACAAGAGATAGCTGAAAACATAAAATTAAAAAATTAAAAAAAGAGGTGATGACAAAATATGATAGCACAAAAGTTGATCACATGAAAGGAAGAGAGATCTTCTAATAAACACAAAAAAGAAAAGTAAACAGCATAAAAAGATGCGCTTTATCATGTCTCATAAATTTATATTGTCAGATAAATATGATGTGAATCACCTTTTATAAGACAGTAGTGCACTTCTGCTACTAAATGCAATATGCTACTTTCCAGATTATAATCATATAGTTAAAATCTTGACCTTTTTTTTCATTTTGATTAATTTATAGTTTTGAAAAAATACATCTTTAATTAATTGAACATATTCCAAGCAGATTCATTTTCACAATATGGAGAACTTTAACATAACAAAAATGTACGGTCTATCAAAAGAAATGTTCACAGCAAGTGAACAAGTATATTGACTCAATAAATTTTTTTCTTACTAGAAAAAAGCTTAACATATTTTAAGTAACTGGAATAAGCAGGAAAGTATTTTCCCCAACTGATGACTTTTATTGATTGAAAAAGGATATGTTATCCCGTTATCGTGATGCCAATAAGGTACTGCATATGGTATCAATATCATCATTTAAGCTTTTATTGGTTCGCAAGCTATTACAGTAATATTCTAGTTAAGTTCACACCCGTTAAAGTTTGCATCCCAATTAAGTTAGCAAAAAATTATCAAAAAATATGGATTAGACTTTTTGAGCAATTTATATTGATATCTACTGTAAATCAAATGTGACAACTTGTCAGTGAAAAAGTTAAGCAAGCAACATTGTGGGGATAAAAAGTTCACGATTTAAACAAGTGAATAAAATGTCAGCTGATGCCTATCATACTCTCTTTTGTATTTGCTTCCAAAATCATCTGTCTTGATCTCCACTGTAAGTGTTGAAAGGAAATTGTTAGTTCATCATAACAATTTCCTGCTTGCATATAAGGGAACAGCAACTCATTCCACTTCAAGGACTTTATTGTACGTAATCTCAAACCCACCAAAATGACATCATTCTGTTGTTTCTGATCTATGTGCAAAAGCTTCGCCAACTGTATGATCAGTCTTCTACAATGTTGTTTGTTGCTTGCATTGTTTCCAACACCTCACTGACATCATCCAAAAAACAGAAGATTAGGGTCTTCTCTGTCACCTCTACCCCTTCACCATGACGAAAAAGTTGTTTTAATCCTTTAAATCAGCTAAACCACTGCCATTGTGGCTTAAAGTCATCCTGTGGTACGTATTTGATAATAGTTCAGCAATTTTTTTTGCTTTCAAAATAGTGAGTGAAGGTGGAATGAGCAATTTGCTTGCATACTATCCATCCAAAGATATAACTTATTTTTCAGCTCTGTACATCTGCCGACAGATGCTCTATTTTTTTGTCTCTTTGAGACATCAGGGCAGAATGTTTGTGAATAACTTCTTGCATTACCCAGACTTTTTTAACAGCAGTCTCACTCACTTTGTACTGTTGTGCGATGCTTCGTTAATGTGGATAATTTGGCTGTCTCAACATAGAGTCTACTTTCAATCTCTGTGACTCAATTACATGCTTGGCTTTGCCTGACATGATATGTGAACAAATGCCTTGCTAAAAAGATGAGTTAGCTTCAGTCAATGCATCAATCAGTCTCCAAACATTAGCCCTAATGATCACCATCTTAATTTTCACTGATGCAGCACAAAGCATAATTGCTAAGTTCACACAAACAGCTCAGATTCAAATTGTGAACTTATACGGGAGATTACTTTAATCGCATCTAGTGTGCATGCATATTGCAACAAGTTTTTAAAAACTCTGATGCAAATATTCATTGATACTCATGTTAATCATCAACAAATCCAAATCCAAACAGTAAATTACTTCAACATAGGTGATAGGCACACAAGACATGTTATTTTGTGAATTACTCCGTTACACAAATAAATTCCTCCATATCATGCTTCAGTGAGGAATGCTTCATTTAAGATCATTATTCATAATGACATAGTAAAGCTCTTGTCTACATTTTATGTTTAGTAATGATAAAATACAACTTTACTTCATACCTTCTAAACTAAAGAAGTTTCTTTCGCATTTGACACAATGAGGTCTGATACAGTAACATCCAAGACACATTTCTTTAAAATAACCTGATTCTTTACAATAAAGGGCAAATGACAACTCTGAAGACATTTTCTGCTATCAACCTCTGAACTATTTTAATTGCTTTACTAATTTTTTGTATAACCATTTCATGAAACACTAGAGTCATATTATCAAATTTTTAAATGAGTTGAACTGACTAAAACAAAGAAATAGAATCATTTTCTTCAACTAACTTCCAGTGCTTTTCACCAATCTTGAAGTTAATTTTTTCTTCAAAATGATGTTTTAGTTTAAGTTGCCCAGCATCCATTCCTTTCACCTGCACAAAGAACATTGATCAAATTTGTGTCAATACACCCATGTTGATAGCATATGCAATGTAAAGGAACCTTATGTTAAGTTTATTTAGAAATGTGTTTACAAAACTGCCATTAGGCTGAAAAGGCTTCATACTTCAACTTAAATTTAAACACATTCTAAGTAATCAAACATTAAGACCCACTAATGTGTGTTTTATAAGAATGAAAAATTTTTTATAAAACTACATCCATCAGCCATCAACATTGCTTCACATGTTTATGTTGACCACTACCTACATGATTATGATAAAATATAAAACAAATGAAAATTAAGTTTGACTCTTTGCACACCAAAACATTTATAATAAGAATTTTCCTACATTTGTTAAGCAGAAACTACTCATTGAAATTCTTACACAAAGGTAGCAACCTATTGTCTAATTCAGCATTAAAACACTAAATGTGGGCTGAGCAAAGAAATTTTACAAAAAGCAAAATACAATATATCAAAAGTCAAACAAAATTGTTATCAAAATGGTGTGTGGTGTCTTTTCTGCAAATAAAGGTACTGTAATTAGTTAACCTTTTTCACTTTGATTCAAGACATGATGAATGCTAAATTCAATATCAATGTGGCTTAAAACATAAAGCAGGCTGAGAATTTGAATTGTAACTCTGTACAGTTTTTCTATCCACTTCAATTCAACACTACTTCCAAAAGTGCATAACAGCAACTTTTGCCAAAAGGTGGCAAGAAATTATCCAAAGAAATACGGTAAGTGTATGGCTATTACATTCATGCAAAACAATCTAGGCAGAAAATGCATGGAACATAAAGATGCAATCAGTAAGTGACATGTTTAATGCAAATGGTACATCAGCACAAGACTAGTTACATCTAGCAGGAAAGATCAATGAGTAGTCTATAAACAACAATTGTTCAAGACAAACATGCTTGCTAATATACATTGGGATGCTGGCCTCAACAGCAGATATTCGAGTTTTATTAGGCTATGTGCAAAAAGCTACACCAGAACAACTTTGAAAAATGTCTCAAATGTATAGGTCAGCTGCCTGGGATCAACCAAGCAATTGCCCCTCACTTAAAATTTTTGGAAAATTTTCAGAAGCTCCAAAAAGTGTTTTATTTGTTGGGTTCAACAAGTTACAATCATTTCTCCTCCCTAAAATTTTCAGCTGGTTGTGGCCCTGGCAATATTCTAAAAAAAAACATGCTTGGTTTCATTAAAAAATATAGTCATAAGCTAGTCAGAAAAAAGGTCATAAAATAGAAACATTTTTAGATCCTTTGCTTCACCTTTGCAAATACTTGGAGGTCTTTAGAACCCAGGTTGGGAAACACTTTCAGTTTCACAGAAGGATCTAAATTTTCATTAGAAGTTAGCATTTTGATTCAGTAAATGATTACATAATACTTAGACCTTCACATTCATGTTTTTTCATCTGATAAAATGACTTTGGCTCATTAGTTGTACATCTAATGGGCATACTTCCTAACAGAAGTTATTCATTTCGACTTCACTGCTTTGATTAATTTTGGCTTTTGAGCAGGCTTGCAGGATTTTAGACCAAACTCTTCGCTTAGCTTTTNCTGCATGGTTCTTCCACTAACAAAAGTACATTTTATAAGTAGTGCATAGTGAATCTTTTGGAGGAACTCATTGGTGATCACTAGGGACGTTCAAAGTTATAAAAGTCACATTTTTTACTGTGCTTCAAGAAGCTGTGAAACAAATTTTAAAATAAAAATCACACCACTACAAAGTCTATAACAAAAGTTATAAATTGATAAAAAGTTACATTTTCCATGTTGGGTCACAAAGTAATAATTTGCATATATTCAACATAATTCAATAAGGAAACTAATAAAACAATATCAAAATATTATGTGAAGCTACTATATTGTTGAGTCTAAGCTGCATCCTACAATTGAACCCACAGGGGCACCCTGCAAATATTGGCAAAAAAATACAAGAACCAAGTTGTTTGGATGAAATGTAATGTACTGCTTAAAAATGCATGTTCTCGTTGCCCCACAGAAATAAACCAATGTCCATGCATGTTTTCAATTTGCTTCAAACCAAACCATATGTTTTGATCATGTTTTGAGCCATTTATTTTAGTGGGCTTCAACAAACCTTGGGCTACCATCTCTTACACTTATTTTCGTTGGTAATGCTTCTATGTAAAATAGTTGTAGGTTCTAGCTCAGTCATTTTTGTTTGGTCATATAAAGTCATATCATCAAGTCTTCTAGGTCATAAAAAATGGCCCTAGTGATCACGCCATAATTATATTTATATCAAGTTTTTCATCTGTTTGGCTTATTTTGCTTGGTATATGAAGTCTTTTAGGCTTGGTTTTATCAAAGCATTTGGCTATGTTTTTTAAATGCTTTAAAGCATTATCACCAACAGTCTTCCTACATTTAATTTTACTAGTAATCCGATGCTATAAATATCTTTCTTGTTGCAATACCATAATTAGATGTTATTTAAATTACTCCAAATGATGCTTTCCAACTATTTTCAAAAGGCAAAAAGTGAAAAGGTTCCTGCAAGGTTGATAGTAACACTTTTCTGAAATTCAAAGCCAAAGTGACTTGGCTAGGCTATGATTCTCAAAATACAATTGCATGGTCTACAATGACATCACGTTTTAATTCACAAGCATCTTCATGATGTCAAATTACCAACTGTTGCCTTTGTATTACCAACTTTCAAAAATGCCTGTACTGCTGAAGTGATCTTATTCTATTATTTTGCCAGTGACTGTAGGAAAGATAAAGTGAAAGTCACTTGTCATTAGGAAGAGTTTAGGATACTGTAGCTGTAAGAGTATAAACACGACAAAACATAAGCCAAGTGATTGCAAATTAGTTGGGCAAAAACTTTTGAAGTACAGCTCACCACTGCCTATAGCCAAAGGTGTAAGCGCGACAGATGGGGCTGTTAATGTATGGTAGACTGGCAATTAGCCTGTGTTAATTTCCCAAGATGACAAAGAAAGAACAAAAACAAGTTTACAATTGAATGTAAACATTTTGAAGCAAGCCTTTCTAGTTAAGTTCAAGCTGTCATACATCAACAAGGGTTCCCAACCTGGGGTACATGCAGTACATATATATGATGTACCCCTAGGGGTAAATTTGCCTATCTAAAGGGTTAAATTTAAGGTTAGCAATAAGGGGAAATATAATTGTAGGCTATATTATTTGTTTCCAAATTATTTTTATATCACTGAATAATATTTTTTTCAAAAATCCTTATTTGGCTATTTTCAAATATATAAACTTTGAGACATCAAAAGGGAATCGACCTTTACGCTTCTGAAGATCTTAAAATTCTATTAAAAATTCAATGGATTTTTGTTATTTTACTCAGCCTTTTTGCCATAGGAAATTTTTTGGGATACATACTCATCTGCTGAAGGAGCCCATGGTCAGAGAAAGGTTGTAAACCCCTGTCTTACATGAAAGTGAAAGATCTACTTACCATCAACAACAATTTTGCATGTCATGCAGTAAACACTGGGCAAGAAACGTTGCCCTGGCTTAGCACTTTAGCACAGATAACACAAATTTCTTCGCGTCTCCGCTCACTGAAGGAGGCTTCTGTAGCAACGAAAAGCAAATCCAGTGTTTCTCAGGAAATATATCAACAGTCAACAGACCACTAGTGTGTCTGGTTAGGTTTTGGGTTAAAGTCAGAAAAAAATAATTGAGGTCTAAGGCAAAGTCCAATATTTTTCAGTGGTTATAGGTATTCCTGTACTTTACCTTGTTGTGAATATCTGATATTTAACGAATAAGTGTTAATTTACACAACACAGATCAAAAAAGCAATTGCCCGCCAAACTTTATTCCTTATTAACTCTGAGAATCCAAATAACTGACAAAAAATAATAGGTCAGAAATTTAGCTTGACTCCAGATCCAGGGTCACGGTAGCAGAATTCTGCGTTATTTTTATAAATGCCTCAAACAATGCTGAATTTTAGTTGCATCGATGGTAACCGGATTTTCAAAAAGAGTTGGATATTCAAATTTGAAAAAATTTCGTTCCGGTTTCAAAAAGTTTGCAATAAGAGCGAAGCCACAGTCTGAAAATGTGACTCTAGCCACCTCTGATGTGCATCAGAGATGTAAATGGACATGGATTTAGATCCTGATAAAATCAAGTATTTTGATGGATTTGCATTTTACAGTATAATTTCTGGTTAACCAGCAGTGATAGCATGACTCGAGTCAATGACTTGGCTCATGTCACGATTTTTGGTGACTCGGACTCCACTCAAGTCACGTTGAGAACGATGGTGGCTCGAATCGAATCGAATCGAGTCACGTTTTTCACAGAATAGCTTGACGCGACTCGAGTCAGAGTCATTTTTACAAAATCTCCGAGCCTTTGATGCAGTGTTGCCAACTGGTATATTTGCATACCAAAGTTAAAAAATTCTTATATTTTCGAAGTGCTTGGTGTATAAATTGTTGATTTAGTATATATGAAAAATTCGGTATATATTTGGTATAGTTTTGTCGGAGGGCTAAGTTGAGAGTTAAACCAATTCATTTGGTTTATTTCAAAGGGAAGCAGAGAAAGTATGACAGTGGTGTTAAAGCTTTATAAAAAGGTTTAGCGATTTCGCTTTACATGGAAGTAAGTGTGCTTTTTGGGTATGCGGAAAACAAGTCTGTGAAGTTTGGGAAAAGGTATACAATTTTAATCAGCCAATGCATCCAAAGGTTCCAAAGGCAAAAGCACAACTGGAGCTATTTTGCCTTTAGCCAAATATGATTGGTTGAAGGCAAAATAGTTCCAGCAGTGCTTTTGCCTCATGAGGCAAAAGAGACACAGCTTTTTAGCATTCCCAAAATTTAACAAGGCACTGTCTATTTTGCCATCAGAGGCAAAAGCTCTGGTGGAGTTATTTTGCCATTTGGAAAATACGACTGATTGGATTGGTCAAGTGACAATGACGATACACTCAGATTAGCACAAGGTCCATGTAACACGACCTAAAACCCAAAACCTAAATCCAAAACTCAAACACGAAACCTAAACCCAAACCTAAACCCAAAACCTAAAAGCTGACCTGAGACCTAAGCCCGAAATATAATCTCTAACTCTAAACCCTGGTTGTCAACCTTTTTCAAGCAGCGACCCATTTTGCAATTCAATTCAACCTACCGATCCCCTTCCAAGATTTTCCAGTCAGAAATATGAAATGCAGTTGTGTTTGCACAATAGAAACTCAAGATGATTAAAAAATAACTTGCAATATCAATGTGCTTAACAAAAACACATTTATTAAAATCATGCACACGGTAGCAACAGTGAGGGAGACCCGTGCCGTATACAAATAACGCCACGGCACGACTCTATGTGAACAAGAATAACTCCCAATTTAGCTACTGCAATCAAATATCTCATTTACAAGCACAGCGCGTTCTGGCGTCACAAAGTGTTCGTGCATTGCCGAACGCAACAGTACTGTAATGGTCATAATCACATTTAAAACAATTTTGAATGAAAAAGTAGGCGATCATTTTGCCATGTATCAGTGGCTCAACCAGAATGAGATCGAAGAGGCCATGGCCTCCCCCGAAACAAACTTGCTCAGATTTTTGCTGGTGCTTTGTATCAATTTTCAGCTGTTAGAAATAAACGGAAGCAGCAGTCGGACTCAAGACGACGTCAGTGACTATGACTACATCACTGACTGTCCCTTCCAAAACAAAATTATTGATTGTGCTACTGCCCAGTAATCCTATTATACACTCGCACAGCAGGCATAGACACTAACCATTCAACTATGTTCACGATGCTATAAGAAAGAACTCAGCATTATGTGGACAAAGGTGGATACAGTTCAAATTGCAAAATAGTCCCAGCAGAGCTTTTGCCGTGGATGGCGAAATAGACACTACCATTTAGCAAATCTGTAAAATCTAATGACAACTGAAATTTTCGATATGTTCAAAATAATCACATTAAAACAACAAAAATTTTCTCAGTCCGATCCAGACCTGGTCCGCCAAATTTCAAAAAATTGCAGTCCAATCCAATCCTGATCCGGCCAAAATTGGCTTCAGTCCTGATCCAGTCCGATCCAGTCCTGTCCGTGCTCATCTCTGCAAGCAACATACTACTGGTGCTGGCCGCTGTGTTTCCCTTCTGCAAACTTTGCAAAACGAAAATTTCCAGCTCTTATGGAGCATAATATTATGCTGGACCACAAATGAAATGAAAGTGCAGTTGCAGGTGTTGGAAGGTTGAATTTTCTAGTGGTTATAAATCTGTGACTGCTAAAGCTAAGAAAGCAGAAATTGAGCTTGCAACATCTCTATATTAATTATCTACGTGAAACAGTAAAAAGGCATTGGAGAAGCAGTATCGAATTGTTTGTTTTTTGTTGCAGATATAAATTTTGTATATATTTGCTATATTTTTAGACTGGATTTGGTATATTCGTCGAAAGAAGAGTTGGAAACACTACTCTGATGGACAAGACACGAAGATAGTAGAGATGAATATGGTTTTGAATTTAAATCTTGCAGATTTTCAAATTTATGGTGGATATGGCTTGGATTTGGATTTGATAAATTCTGCTCAACCGGATTTGCATTTCGATTTGATAATGTTGTTTGGAATTTCTTTGCAGATAATCTTTTTTCGAATTTCTTTGCAGATAATCTTGTCTTTGATAATCTTGTTTGGAATTTCTTTCTTTTTTCTTTTCTTTGTCATTTCCGTTTCAGAACTGTAGATTACTGTAATTATTTTGTCAGTTTGCTTGAGTAGAGTTTCTCACATCCGTCGAAATTGTACATCGTGTTTGCGTTTGGAACATTAGCATACAAAGTATCCAGTGTAGCAAGGTACAAGCCTCGAAGCCACCTCTGTTATGTCATCAAAGTTAAAGGAATTAAAGGAATCGGTGTGACTTTCATTGATTCCGTCCTTTTTCCTTTCGTATAGTTGTAGTACAGTGTTTTATTTTATATGTAGGCTATGTTGCAACCTCTCCGGTGGTGTTGCGTTGATTGTGTGATTCACCATGAACGGGATGTGCGTGAAGAACAACACCATACATATATGTGGCGCGAACAAGCAATATTAGAGTGATCATGGCATGTGAACTCTAGTGTTGCTTGCTGCCACAGTGCGAAGCTTTGCGCATATGCCGCTCGGGATTTCCGATCGCAACAGCTATATAGCCTATAGTGCTATTGATTCGCTTGTACTGTACCTGGTAATTTGTTTGTCTGATTTGATATCTTACACTTGACTTCATAATTGAGCTTCTCATTGCATCTTATGCTAATAGCGCTTGCCTTGAAATCTTTAAAGTGTCTGCTATTTTGGTGTTCTGAGTAGAACCGTCAACCGTCGCCAGAAATTTTTCAATAGGGGGACTTTGCATTCCTGCGGGGGCTTGACATTCTAAAAATTGACAAAAACGCCACTGATTTATCGTGTTTCATCTTTCAATTAGGGAGGCTTGGAGCTTTGTTTCGAGTGGCTAAGCCCACCAAAGCCCCCCGTGGTGACGGGACTGGTTCTTAGCCAAAATAGAGCGTAAGTTAACTTTGAGTTTGTTTTCAAGGTATCTGTTGGAAGTGTCTGTTTTGCCTCATGAGGCAAACGCTGTGCTGGGGTTATTTTGCCATTGGCAGAGCACAACTGATAGAATTTTGGATTTAAACAGGATTTGGAACTGTCAGTTTATCGGATTTGGATTTTGAAATGAAATTGTCGGATTGGAATTGGATTTGAAAAACCAAAGTCCATTCACCTCTGGGAGATAGCCCAGCCAGTTTGTTTACATACAAAGAAACAGTGGCGGCTCATATGTAGGCACTGCGGTATTGCAGCACAGGCCCGTAACCAGGGATGCATTTAGGGAGCGCGGGGCCCTAGACCATCTTAATTTTCAGGGCCCCACGCAGGTGTGACCTATTTGGTCGCTAGTCTTAAAAGCGTGAAAATATGCCCTTCTTACGGGTCGTGCCTCCTCAAATTTTTCCTTTTGTGGTTCCGACTGTGGTTCTACGATTACCTCAGATCTTCAACAGAAATTAAGTAATTTAAAAAAAATTGAAGCTTTCTTACATTCTTCTCCACAGCAAATGTCAATGCGATCTTTTCTTGGTATTTATAGCTCTTTCGTCATGTTCAGGGGTGGCAACTAGCGCCCCGCGGGCCACAAGCATTCAGGAAAGAACTTTAAATCTGAAAATTTCCTCCAACCTATCAGAGTAAACGTTGGTGCTATAAGACTAACTTGAACCGATCCTTCTAATCTGTTTGCAGAAGAAGGTGCGGCACTCCGCTAAGCGCGGCCTTCTCAAACTGGTCCGCGAGTTGAACTAATTGCCCACTCCTGTTCTGGTTGTCGATCCGATTAGCTGTACGTAAACTCGTTTGTTATAGTGACCATATATATTTTTGGACAAAACAAGCACAATCTATTCAGTGAAAACGGAGTTTATTTATACCGTTTTTAAGTTGTCATTTTCCAAGCAATAAAAAATAGTGTTTAAATCTTCTATATTATAGGCCAGGGTTTTTTAAGGTGTTTTAGGAACTCGATTCGGGTCCCTAGAATTTAAAACCGGATCCCTAGAATCAGAGAAAATTATCATCGGATCCCTAGAATCAGAGAAAATCGGGCCCTACAGGTCCATACCGCGTACCTAACATTTTCCTTAAAAAAACTGCTATAGGCTGATGGTAAATAGTATGAAGACAAGTTTTGCACAACAAATAATTTTCGCACCACCCTCAGCTAACTGTATGAAGTAGCCTATCACAATGTAGACGCGTTTTTCCAAGCAAAACTCAAGAGAAACTGTTCTAGCTGATTTAACTCACATCTAGAATTTCAACAAGCAAGCTCTGAATACTGGTAATCTAGTTGGAAGCAACTAAACACAGGATCCGCATCAAACGCGCTACAAATTTGCCTACTAAGGCTTTTATATTTCAGAAACAGTGTATTTGACAAATCGCTTACCAGAGGTGTACAGGAGCCGGAATGTCGGAGTGGATTGCAGCCGGAGTCTTAACGAGTTTCGAAAAAGGGAGTGGAGCCGGAGTTTATTTTTTTAAGGAAAGGCCGGAGCCGGAGTCATTTTTTGAATATGAGGTTAGTTTGCTTATTTTTTATTATTATTATTGAAGGTTGTTTTTTTACAAAGCATCTTATGATGTAAAATTCAAATGAGAAAAACTACTTCACAGGAAGTCCAAAAATTTTAATACCACTAGGATGTGAATAAGGTTAGGTTGGTGAGTTTCATATGTGCAGATTTGGACATTTTCTTGTTCATGGTGATACGTTGAAAATCTATTGGCCAATCTGAGAAAAAAGTGACATGTATGATGTAAAGAAGAGGTCACCTATTTTGCAGAGCTCAGCAATTTCGTTTGAGACAGTTTTTCAGTCTTTTTAAAGCGAAAACCGGATACGGTCGTTTACACACTGCCAAAAGTTTATAGCATTCACTTTGGAATTCAAGCAGGAGTCGGAGTCCAAAACTTAAAAGTGCGTCGGAGTGGAGTCGGAGTCAAAAATTTCAGACACTGTACACCTCTGTTTCTCACTACGAGAGACCGCTGTGCTGCAGTGACTAGGGCTACACTTTTTCAGAAGCGATTAAATTATTTCCTGCTATAACTTTGACAACTGAAACCCACCACTGATAAATTAAATAACAAAAATTTTATAAAGTCTTAAAATTCTACCTTTGATAGACTACTGTAAGTCAGGGCGTAGCCAGGGGGGACACGTGGGCCAGTGTAGCAGAATGACGTCACTTTATGAATATTTCTTTTCAAATTCATGAGCAAAGCGGAGTATCCGTGTTTTTGATCAGCCCAATCAAAATGTCTGGCCACACCACTGCTGCAAGCCTTTGTGTAAAGCACATTTGAAACCGTTACCACAGGTAGCCCTCACTAGCGCAAGCAATTGTATCCATGAAGAAGAGGGCAAATATGTAATAATCTACATCAACTGATACCAAATGTTTGCCACCAAAATATGCAACAGCTCGCAGTCTATTACAAAGTTTTTTTCGTGCCTTCAGGCAAGCGAAGTTATCAAGAAGTTTTTCACAATTTAGTACGGTCGTAACATCATATTCTGACGCAAGACCGTCGGACACTGCAGGACTCAGATGAAAAGCAGTATTGTCAGTCTTATATTGCGTAGCAAACAATATTATCGTGTTGTTACTGTACTGATAAGAATCTTAACGCTTGCAATTTCCTTCGTTTCAAAGTAAACTGCGAAGCATGGACGTCGGAAGGATTTTTTCCAGAGGAGGCACCATTGGATTTTTCCAAAAATTTTGCCAGGGGTGCCGAAAGTGGTGAATTGTGTTTTTTCCCACTCGAAACTAAGAAAACAATCTTTTCTTGCTGAAATTTTCAAAATCCAACACCCCCTTCCGACGACAATGCCGTGAAGTTATGTCTCTGCGCAGTTTCCCAATTTTAAGTTAGTAATGAGTCGTCATAGGAAGGATTCCGCGGGACCCCAAAACCACGGGGCTCTAGGCCATGGCCTATGCGTAAATCCGTCACTGCACCAATGTGCTTATGTTCTCAACTTGGTGCTTATTTGCGTATGAAATGTGGCAACATTGAAGCGGCTTCAGTGTTGTTAGGAGGTAAAGCAGTGTTTAATATTAGTTGCATGTAGTCAAAGCGTGACAGTTTTGTCTTTTTGGGTACTAGCTGCGCTATGGAAAACACAACCAATTTCTCTTTTGCCATTTTGTGGGAAGTTTGGGAGTTTCTTGTTAATTTGTTTAAAACTCTCCACAAAAGCGTTCATTATGAATCGCTATTGTGAATTTTACTGTTTAGTGACTGCAGTAAAATAATATTATCCTTTTCGTAACTGAACGCATTTGCTATGGAGAGTTTTGTGATGTTAAGGCAGATTTGTTGAAACCAGTTTTATGTATGGTAAGGTTCCCCAATTATCACAAAATCTAAAAAAGATTTTGCAAAGCATAGCACACTTTAGTTCAAACGATATTAAATAATGAGTCTCTTTACTAGAATGAACTGTCATAGTAGATGTTACCTTTGGGATACTTTTTTTGATATTGTAACTGTGAGTAATAGCCTACTTTTTGTGTGTAATCTGTAAACACTTCATTTTGAAAATCCTGGTTTAACTGAAAGTGAATTCAAATTTTACAACTGTAAGAATGTTCCATATCACTGCTCCACTTGTGCAAACTCTCAAGATATTCACAATGATATTCATTCCGAAACACTCGCCCTACTCAGCCACAGGCGCGGACACAGGGGGGGTGCAGGGGATGCATCCCCCCACCAGATCTAAAGAGGTGTTGACACGACACTTGCTTTCATTGAAAATCATCGCCAAAAATATTTTTGTACTGCACACGAAAAGTTAACTTGTGCTAACAATTAGTCAAAAATGTTTCTTCGGTTCATTAGATGAGCTGGCTTTGTTTGTGGAACCTGATATAAAATAGTCAATGATCGCA
>JGI24159J19872_10001831_pt1 | contig 24301 bp, 16 predicted proteins | sample Ectturendosymbi4_FD_19872 | JGI IMG/M metagenome (IMG submission 19872)
GTGCATGAATTTGCCTACTGAAAAGCTATATAGCTTGGGAAGGCATAAGATGTTCAAATGCTGGAAATATTCTTCTAGTGATCCCGTATTACAGTTGGATTTATTATTTTATAGCTTTATATTGGAGCTTAACGAGTGGCTGAATGGTTGCATTTGAAGCACGTCCCCATATGAGGATTGAGTAATTAAGGTAGGGGTGGATTAATGAGCTATAGACAACTTTCAGTACAGGTAGTGTTGCGTAATGTTTAAGTTTGGATAGAATTCCACAAGCTCTTGATAGTTGAGTTTTTACCTTTTATACATGAGGTTTCCAGCTTAACGTTTGTCAAGAAGGACACTTAGGTAGTTTAGGTTATCTTCAGGGGAAATGTTGTGGTTATTTATGATAACTTCAAGTCAGCGGTTCTCAAACTGTGGTACGCGTACCACCTGTGGTACGCCAACGCCTTCAAGGTGGTACGCGAATACCGAATAGGCCTACTACGTTTTGTTTATCTTTACAAAAATATATTCGTAGCTATGTTTTTAATACTTATCGAGTTCTGTTAATTAATTCCGGAAATTTTGTGTACTTCCCTTGTTGGTTTTTAAAAATGGCTATTATTTCTCACAGCCATTATCTTTTTGTCGCATTTGTGTCAATCCTGGTTTTCCAAATTTTTGATCGAATGAAACTTGGTATATTTGAGTTTTCCTGGAGCAAGGTGGTGGTGACGGCATGGGTCCCACAAATGGTACGTGATAAGAAAAACTTTTAGAACCACTGCTTTAAGTGAAGCAGGATTGTGTTTTCGAGAACTTAATAGCATAAAATTACTCTTATTGTAGTTAAGAGAAAGCTTGTTGGCTCTCAGCCAGTGGTCAATTTTACATAGTTCAAGGTTAACAGTTGTCTGAAGGACATTAAAAAATTATTAATCTAAACGTGTGGCATGCACCAGGTGAATAACATTTCTAGACATTAGAAAGGTTTATGCATGCTGTTACAGAAGCAGACCTATTGAGGCGTTTAACGCTAGGTTTTAATGAGGTGAACTTCAACACATCTGAACAAAACAAGTAAAGAAACGATAAATAACGACGAATAGATAAAAGTCAAAAGTCCACTTAACAGTTGAGCGTCACTTCACGACTGAGAATCACACAACAAAACGGTAACATGCCAACTTCTAATCAGCACTAATCAGCGCCACGCCATCAATCACGAATCGCTGTTTCAAGCGGGGCAAATTCCTCACACATGCGTATTTCGGCCAGCTGAAAGCACACCGCACATTCTGCACAGTTGTATAAAATATTTCCCGATCTATTTAAGTTGGCATATACCTATTTCAACCAGTCATCTTCTGCACTCAAGTGCAATTCTCCCAAGAAATCGTGCATTCGACGGCCTTGGTTTTCGAAAAGCAATTCCGGTATCTTTCAACTTTTTGGGCGTACTCTGAGGTGGCGTTGGGGGTGCTCGATTGCATGAACTATCGAGTGCTTTTTGTCAGCTGCAAGTTCACTTTGAGCAAGGTACATTTTTCATCAAATAGCTTCAACCTATTAACAACGACAAGGTGGAGTTTTGCGTGTTTTGCTTCACCAACTGAACATACACTGTTAACTTAACGCTATAACAGAGCTATCATCTACCTTTGGATTAGAAACTATCAGATCCATGATTCTATGTTGAAAAATGTCAGGAACGTCCGGACGAAACTTCTACTTCCAACTCGTATACTTTTTCTCCAAGCGAAGCGACCTTTTGCGTTCAAATTTCCGGGCTCATAGGGTACCCTTCGAGTTTGATTTTTGAGCTTCCCAAAGCAATCTCCGTCAATGATAAGCTTAAATATATGATGACATTTGTTTCTATTTCGTAAAAAATCGTGTGCAAATGGCTGATGGGCATTTTGTCTTTTGCAATTCGAACGGTGCCCTCAATCTAAATCCAAAGGCGGCTTTTTGTGACGTGTGCCACTGTAACCACTGTTCACGTTGATTTTCACGAGTTGCAATCATCCATGCTACACCACTACACAAATAGTAGTGTCAATTGCACAACTTTTGTGCACGTCAAAAAAATATTATTACTCCCAAAAACGTGGGAGGAGGTTTGTGAATGATGCGCTTTGGTATACTTCCAGAAATAAACTAAATAAACTAACTTGAGAAGCAGAGACTGTGTGTTATGCCCTTGCTTTTCCCAAGCTACAGGAAAATATTTTTGATCCGTATGACCGTAAAAAGACATGACTTTTCTCAACCACTTTCCATTCGAAATGCTGAACTTTGTCAAAAGAAATATTTTAGACCGTTTATGTTGTTTCAAACACCAGCAATTAGAAACAGTCCTGCGCCATGTACCGTAAGTACTGATGTTGCAACATCTCTTTTCAACAGATCAACAAAAGATGCCGGCTTCAGTTGAGGAGATAGATACTCTTGAAGAGTTTTTGTTGTTTGACGACAGCGATACAAATGCAGCAAACTGAAAGAGATCGAAAGGTAATGCCATGTGCAAAAAATTACCTCACGACCTTTACTACAGTTGCTTTTCACTTAATCGGAAAGAAATACATATCAACTTACGCCACTGTTTACGTGGCCTGCAAAGTAAAATGACTTCAGCTGAAGAAGCTTTATTGATATTAATGATTCTCGCGTCCGGAGAATAAGTGTAGCAGAATTGCATCATTGGATGTGATAAAGTCTTCGGTCTCATAGAGTACATAATTTTGTAAACTAAGCATCCGTACGTTTACTTACATTGCGTGCGTACTACCGCATTCAACTCGGACAACGAAAACTTTAGCTTGGTGTGCTTTCTACAGCACATTTCCTGCCAAGCAGACAGTAAATGAATCCACAAACGAAAATATCTATTTATGGCTGATAAAAACTCCTGCACTGTCATTAATAGCCAAGCCCTACCACAGACACTGCCTCAAATTTGTTCTTTTTATTTCCTAAACTATCAATCAAACAAGATACTTTATTTTTTAATTGCTGCTGATTTTTGAAAACTCACTGCAGTAGTTAGTTTCCAGTGCAAGTGTGACCCACTCCCAAAAATAATGACCTGACATATAAATTCGGTTACGGCAAGAGTTTTGCTTCCATGTTGTTTATTTCGGCTGGATCACCACTGCAACGAATAGCAAGAACCGTTGCTATCGTTCTTGCTTATCTTAACGCAATTTCTTTCTTTTGAAGCCCAGAAAAGATCACTGTTGACACATTATCCCATAGTACTGACTGAGGTATTTTATGTTACCTATCGATTTCCACAGGGATGAAGTATTTCATGCCGACGTGAAAAAGACATCGATCTACAAAGGATTTCTGTGGAATTGTGTGTGTGACTTATTACAAAATATCGCAAAAAAACTGAAAGCAAATACTGTTTTGAAAGATTCTATTTGAATAAGAGCTGATGATGCCTGTCTAGCAAACGAAATATATACCTTACGTAAGATCTTAAGTGTTTTTATTCTTTGCTGGGAAAGGATGCCTCTCGATAGACAGTTTTGAAATGCTTGTTTCTTTCATCAGAATCTAGTACAGACTATTGGAATCTTTAGTACGATATTGCAGATGGTCTTTACATATCCTTCTTCATGGTAGTGTTGGCAATTGTAACGAGCAAACGAGCAGGGCCGGCCCTGGTAGGTGCGGGGCCCGACGCAAGACTCGGGCACGGGGCCCCTATGAGCAGTGGTGGTATGACGTCATCGTGCTCAGTCAACCGTGCTACGACTTTTTTGACGAAGATGTTTTAACAAAATAACTATGTAAATATCAAAATAGACGGCAAATCACTGGAGTTAACACTGGTATGTAGTATCAGCAGTTTCCTTTTTTGGAGAGGTGTGGCTCATGTGTCTCCTAGTTACGTCCATGCTTATGACCAATAGCCTGCTACTGTGGTGGACATTAGACAGTGTACCGCTACCATTCGTAATTAGGGCAAAAGTTGTAAATGAAGCTCTGCAATGGAGATCCGAGCTACGAGCGCAAGTGCAAAGCTACGTCAGTCACATTGAAATTACAAGCGAATTGAACTTACAATGCAATCACTTCATTCGTGTTGAACGGCACTTTCCTATGGAGAACAGCTGACTTGGAGAAAACTGTTAACACAAACTGATTACCTTTCTCGCTTTCGGTAACCACACGCGCAGACGCGTTCTTGTATAAAGCAAACGTCTGGGCGCACGATCAACTATCCGCTTTATGACGCAATACAAGAAAAAACAGATTTCACAGGAGACCAACCTGTAATTCCGCCCAAGGTTTCCCCAAAGCCCAATTTTATAGTTATTCTTAATGCATGAACTTGGAATGCAAATAGTTCTCTATGAATTAGAAATGTAAAGTACAAAGATTTTACAACTATACCACGTCACAGATTTACTTACACTTATCAAACGCAACATAATGCGCATAGTTGTTTGATGAAGTAGAATCACATAGCCGCCCAATATAATGATAAACAGGAACGAGTTTGCTGGATGACATTCACAATTTCTGCCTTGCCTAGTTGGGCTGCAGGGCAACTTTAAAGTATGCATTTATTTTTCTGAACCTGAACTTTGAAGTCGTGGTTTTTCTACCTATTTACAATGAAAGTTTGTGGAGTAGCAAATGAGAGTAGTTGCACGGCCGACAAATAATGCGGAAGAATTTTGTTGACAGAGAAAAGGAGGCAAAAGTAAACGCCAACACTTCACAAAATATTGCGCTGGTTTGCATGAGATTTTTGTCTTCCACGAGTTCAGCCTCACATCTTTTGTCATTTGTTTCAATGTTGTAGAGTTAAATTTATTTTGACAAAATATTTAAATATGTATTCTACGTCACAATCTGACATGAAGCAAAACTGCAGGCCTTTGTCAAAATGCAGGTGGCCCGCAAGCAACCAGCCACTTTCCAAAACAGAAGGATCTTTCAAAAACTGAACAATGTTACGTTGGAAGAAATGCCACGAACTTTAATACGACAGGCACTCGTCTTGACCTGTTCATTGTGAGTTGAATCACTACACACCTTGTTTGCAATAGCTGTAGGTCTACTGCAGTCCTCACTGGCGCTAGTGACAACCAGGTTCCATCGACAAAGAGCGAAACACGGTGGAGCGCAGATGTAACGCCTTAGCATGAGAATTGAGCACGTTTGGTGAAGTTCGATAATAGAGGAAAACGATCGTTGTTTCAAAGGAGATGAATTATTTGCTAACAATGAGATTCATAAACCGTTTTCACTAAATTCGCGAGCGCAAGCAGCATCTGGCAAAAATGAATAACCTGACCAAGCACCATGGCGCGGGCCCCCCAGAGGCGTGGGACCCAACGCAGCTGCATCGGCTTAAGGCCGGACCTGGTAACGAGCGATAAGTGTTTCCAGACTTTTGTAGACTGCGTAATGCTTTCCCGTAATTTATGCGATTTGCAGCAACGACAAGTAGCGTCGCCAGCCCGAAATTTTGGGATGGGCCAAATCTTTTTCACGTTAAGGGAGCAACAATATTTATTCTTGCATGACTGCAAGAAATGAATGGTTCCGATTTATCTTAATCTGTCAGCTAAATCTGTTTCGATTTAACTAAATCTGTCTGATTTAGCAGTGTTTTGTGCTGATTCCCTTCGATAATTTTTTTTACGAACGACGCTATCATTCACTTTAATGTATGCAGCGCTGACCTCATCGCGAGTTACTCCGCAAGTAGCAACAACGCGCTTCCACAAGTAGCTATATAATGTATTTTCTATGTGTCTCTACATGAAAATGATTTCGAGCAGCAACGCTAACTACGCACACATTCATAAGTAAACGAGTGGAACAACAAAACAGCGAAGGACAGAAAGACTTTTCCTGCCCCCGGGATGTAACAGCTACCTTTTCAATGGAATGCACCAGCTTCAGGAAATTATCGCTACGGCAAAACATCAAGCAAGGAACGAAGGCGAAAACACTCGGGCCGCGTCCAACTAGCAACGGCGCGGGCGCAACCGCTTTTGCGAACGTCGACGACAATACTGCATCGCAATAACTTACAATAATGACGCAAGCTGCTTTCGCACAAAACGATGTATACAGGAATAGCTCAAAATGATTACGAACAGGATCGCGACCACACTGCCAGGGTTGCCTGCATAGGAGTCGGAAGGATTTTTTCCAGAGGGGGGGCAGTAGTGAATTTTTCCAGATGTACCCAATGTAGCCAAAAAGATTTTTGTAGAGGGGGTGAAATTTTTTGAAAGATGGTGAAATTGCTTTTTTTCTCTCGAAACTAAAAAAAACTGTTTGCTAAAAATCCAACAAGAAACTGTCAAATTTCAAAATCCAGGCGGTCCAAAGCCCCCATGCCAGCTTCCGACGCCCCCAAGCTTGTCTGCAAGTGCAGCAACAGTGTTAGACACAGCTAGCCGTAGCGCTTGGGGCAAACGGTGAACGTTCGTCAGACGTAGCCGTGCTGTCGACTTCACGTTCGAGCCTTCTCACAGCAACAGAATTAAAGCTTTTCCATGAATTGTAAACTTGCATATCTCATGCACAAGCTAATCACACAGATATGTGCACACTCGAAGAAGCATACAAAAACTCAGGTGGCGTTTCATGTGGCAAGGAAGGAGGATGATAACTCTTCAACTGCAAACAGAAGTCACACGGGATTGTGACGATTGCGTTGGGATCACAACCGCATAGCAACGGGCGTCAAAAGTATAGTGTACAACAAACTGCAGCGAAACACATGCAAACAATCACAGCACAAAAATCTATGGAGGTACCAACACAGTAGCGACCTTCCCTTGACAAATAGAAACCATGGCCGTCGGAAGGATTTTAACAGTGGATTTTTCCAGGCGTAAACAAGGATTTCTCCGGGTGAGGCAAAAATGATAAAATTTCATTTCACCCACTCGATATTTAAAAGAACAACCTTTTATTGCTGAAAATCAAATGGGAAAACGTCATATTTCAAGATCCAGAGGGCAAGCACCCCCTTCCGACGCCCATGTTCGCCTTTGTCTTCAACCGTGTTAATGCCCTGCTTCACCAAGCACCAATGGATGACCATATTGATGAATACGAAACGTCGTAAAGTGGCCTTGTTTTTGACGCTAACAACATTTTAAAATCTGTCCCAAGCCCGAGTATAGTATCCCCCACAGCATTGGATGCATCGCTTCACACGAAAGCAGCAAGCCGCAAAAATTACCACTACTCTAGCGCTTGCTGCCAACAGTGCCGCCTACAGCAAGGATATGAACAAAGGATGGAGCGACAAGAACAGAGGTCAGAGGTCAACGCCGCTGTCCGACGAGGTCTTGTTCACGACGAGTAGGTTTCCGGCAGAACGTAGCTGATGTCGTCCCACGGATGCCTGTACAGGCCCTGCTTCAAGCGAAGCTGGTCCAGGTAGTGGCCAATGAAACCCATCGATCGGCCCAGGACGAAAACGCCGTTCAGGGCCCCGATCTGGACGTACTCCTTCGCCTCCTCCTCGGTGAAGCAGCCGCACTCGCGCAGAAGGTCGACGAATGCGACGCCGATGAAGCCGTCCACGTTCAGGATCAGGTTGGGCTTCTGCCGAAGAGAGATTGAAACACTGACTGGTGGGAACGACTGACAAGCTACATTGGCTGTGATCACTGATAAAACCTACGCGACGGTTTAGCAATTGCCATGGGGAGGAGTCCGAAGATTTAAACAACAACGCGGTCAGTAGCAACGTGATGTCAGTTAACCCCGGGGGTGTAGTGCTGTAAGAAAGAAGTGTGGGACGAAAACATTCACAGGTTTTCCAGGGCGCTGCGCAAGAGATAACTTGCCATTTACACGTCTGGAGCTACACACAGGGGGAGTCTGAGTGAAACTAAGCATCTTTAAGTCATGTCATTATGAAAAAAGCATGTATAACACGATCCCGCCCCACTACACCCCTGGTTATCCCTGTTTCGCGAACCAAGTGCGTCATCGGCAGGCGAACCAATCGCACACGACCTACTTTAGCAGTGGTGATCTTCTCCACTTCCAGGGCGTAGTCGAGCAGCGGAGTCGACGGAAAGTTAGTCTTGACGAACTCTTTCAGTATCACGACGCGCTGGTCGGGGTTGTTGATCTGAACAACAACAGACCGTTCTGGAATATCAGGCGCGAAGCTGGTTGCCAAGCAACAACATCAAATGACGCTTTCTCAGCATCCTGTTGCTGCCGGTGAGCTCATCGCGGCTGCCTTCAGTGCTGAAGCGACTTGACATGCACAGAGACTCACCGACTTCACCCTGTGACCGATACCCATGATCAGCGTGTGCTTCTTTCTCATCTCGTTGACGAACTCGTTCGGCAGCAGGCCTTGGTCGTAGGCTTCGCTGAACTGGCGAGCGGCTCCGTCCAACGCGCCCCCGAAACGATCGCCCTGATTATTTAAGATTCACGAAAATTTGTAAAGAAGACCGTTCAGGGCCTTGAAGAAGGCAGTGTCAGGCCACTGTACGGCTTACCGTGGACATGTGCAATATTGTAAGTGCCGTTTTCTTCAAAAAACCGCGCAAAAAAACAGAGAATCCGTTTACCAGCGACTTTACACCAATGGGAAAATGAACCATATCGTAATTGCTCAGTAACGCGTAGTCATTCAAGTAATGACCACAGCCGTACGGGGTGGCTTTTTCTGAGGGGGCCGAGAGAGCATTTCCCATGAAAAAGCTATCATTGTCCCAATTTCTGGCGCATGTTAATTGCAAGTACATGGTCGGAGATTCAACGGAATCACATAATATTCTGTGAAAAAGAATTCAAGGCCAAAAAATTCTTTGAAACGTTTGATTCCGCCTTAATATCTACCAATTCTGGGCTCATTTTAACTTATTTTGCTCTCACAAAATAAACACATTTCTGCGCTCAAAGTGCACAACCGCTCCCCGCATTTGCCGCGACAAAGACCCGACCGCCTCCCCAGCCACAACTCCAGAGCCGTACGCCTATGATGATGGTCACTGACTCACAATCGTCAAGAGTCCGGACGTGAGGCAGGATACCAGGTCTTTCCCGGCCCTGGCGCATACGATCGTGTTGTGAGCACCTGCGATACAATGTGAAGACCGGGTCAAAGGTTACAGAAAAGCCAGGTCGCTGGGGCAAGATGAACGAAGCGGAGATGCGGTAGGTTCGCTTGGCAGTGAAAGCTAATCCGGTTCTGTCGGCGAATCGCGGCCAGTAGCAGCAAAAGCGGCAAAGCACCTGAAACAGCGGGTCCGTGGTCTGCGGTCATCATCAGGCAGAGCTCCAAGAACTTGCACGCGTACGACGGCAGTCTACGCGACAACGAACAGATTTTCATTTTGTGCATTCACAACGATACGCGCAAAATGCCATCACGTGACTTAGCTAGCGCATATGGGACGGCAAAAAGAAAGATTGAAACACAACATAGCCAACCAAAAATCTACGATCATATGAAATATTAGCTCGAGTCTCAAGTCAAATGGGGCCTAAAGTCAAAACACGTAATCACGTATATAACACGCGTGTTCTGAACTTATCACAGTATTCACCAACTTTCTTGGTTTTAATCAACTAACAACCACGTATCTACAAACACAAAAAACAAAGTTAAACATACACAATAAAGGGACGCCAGGTTCAAGCATTTAAACCAAAACGTCTTGCTGAAAATGCAGCAACAATATGTGCAGGCCGTCCTACTGACCGCGTTTCAACTGCGAATGAATAACACGTCACGAGCTCGAAAGAAGGAGCAAACTGACAGAAAATAAAACTTACATGGTAAAAAAGTATCGAGCGTCGACTGCAAAAGAATCACAGTTTTCAAAGCAAGGAAGGGCAATTCACTCCCATTACACACAAGAAACGTTTCAATGTCTCACGCGCTTCGCTGCTCTTCTTACTTGGATTAACAGCACACTACCTTTTCTGGAACCAGAGGAGACCCAAGACGCCGCCGATGCCCAGTTCCTCTTTGAACACTTGAGATATGGGCATTCCGGCATACAGAAGCTCTTGGCCTCTTTCGTCTGATATGCTGGACATAAATGAAGCTGGCTTCCTGATCAGACCAAGCTCCTGAAATTGTAAAACTTTAGAACGAAGACAGTAAGTCTTGCGAAGAAATGGCCAAGGACAAACTAAGCATCATTGATGGGCATTACGTTGGAAAGAAAAGGAACGGCCATTGTTAAAAAAGACTTTGTGACAACCAGCTGCACCGTTTTTTCCCGAATAGCGCTTTTTTCGAGAAAACCTCAAAAAAAATTTACTGACAAGAAAACTCTCGCCTTTTCAGAACTAACGCAAAAAATTGATAATCGCCAGTGGGTGTGGATGTCGACTGACCTCATACCACACCCACGGCGTCTGTACCGAACTACGGCAATCAAGCACGCCATCAAAACAAAAGCGATGAAACGGCCATGGCGTGAATACAAAGCTGCTGCACGTGGGACAAGGAACGAATTATTGCGCTTGCTCAGCAACATGCAACGTTTCATAGCAACAGACCCACTAACCCGCGCCCACGAGTAGTCCATAGGAACGGTCGGCGGGGGCACCTCTTCTTGCGGCACGATCACTCCCGCGTCGACCAAGCTTTCGTACACTTCACTGATCAGCATCAGACAATAACAGGTTAAAGTAAGAACTAAAAGCAAAGCAGGCGTCAGTAACGATACGTGGCCATATGCTTCAGGGGTAAACCAGATTGTTGCACTGAGGCATCTGGTTTGAATGAATCAGCAACTTTAGACGCAAACCGAAAAATAAGGTGAAAGCAGGCACAAACTGCAAGCAGTCGGTCGGCACCCGAGAAATGACTGTAATCCTCACTATAACAGGGCGGACTTCAACGCACAATAATAGCTTTCGACTTTAGCCTAGAAGCGCCCAGCGAACAGCGAGCTTAAGCGCTGACGTAGTAAATTAATCGGAAAGGATAAAAAACGAAACAAGGCAAGCGCAATCCCAAAAACAAAGCGCGGTTTCGAATGGTGCAGTCTACTCAGGAAACCAGGTGTGCAGAAAGTCAACGACTTGAAGCAGAATATCTCGCATACGACCAACTAAAGACAACTCACGCGATGGCCACGTTGAGTTGATCGAAGCTGGACGGAACGTAAGCGCCGGCCTCGGCCAGTGCTTTGTTTTTCGCCGCCGCCGTTTCGCTCGCTTGGTTAGCGCACGCCCCTGCGTGGCCAAACTGGACTTCCGAGGAGAACATGGTGGCGCAAGTTCCTGTGGCGAATGGAGTAAGAACAACGCATGAAGGAAGTCGTTAAATTGGGAACAAAAGTAGGTCAGGACGGAACACTAAAGAAAACAGGTTAAAATGAGGCCGAGTCTATCAAATACGCCTTTTTACTGTTGTTGCTACTTCAATACAAGCAGTAACTTGTACTGGACTGGGACGACGAAGCACTTCGAAGGATTCGGAAAACATTGAAATGACCGTCAAGGTTTGAGAATGTGCAGCACGTCACTCACATCGCAGGGGCGTAACGGGGGCACAATTCCCCGGGCGCCGAATCACTGATGAGGGCGCTGAAAAGTCCCAGCAATGTCACAAGTACTATTTTCAATACAGTACATTGCTTCGAAATACCTTAGGTTCGAACATGGGGGCGCCAACTTGCTTCTTGACCTGGGCGCCATTGGACCTCGTTACGCCCCTGCTCACTTGACCTTCACAAAAATTACGAACAGAATCATACTGGTTGAGTTTCAAGCAAAAAAAAAATGAATGCAAGGATGCCAGGGTATCGAAGAAACCAGAGGGTTATGGGGTCGTCGCCTCTCGACTGTTGAATGAGCTTTGTTACAACACGCACGCGTGGGAAACAACGAGATCGTCAACACTTCCGTAAGCAGTGCTGGGCCGCAGCCGATCTTGGCACTCAGATCCGCAAGGGTCTGGCCGCGGCAGAGAAAGTATTAACCCAGCAAAAATGAAACTACGCCCGGCTTGTTGCAGAACCAGCAAGGCGTAAGTAACAAGCAACCGAACCAACCTATGCACCAGGCAACCACAGGTTTCTTTATTTTCTTCGTCTTTATCGCCTCGCATATGTTGTATTCCTCTGTACCTCCGACCTGCAACCAACAAACCGGGGTGGCACGCACTACATCCATTACGCTAGTCGCTTCTAGTTCTCGCAAACAAAAAAAAGATTACGGAGCACAGTCGCATGACTGCTTTTGGGGAAGCGCGCTTTGACCTGAGCAATTGACCTATGCTTCATTCAGCGACAAGTGAGTTACTGAGCAAAAGCGCGCCGGATCAGCTTTGATGGGAAAGAGACGCATCGACGCGTATCAAAAGCTATCAAAAGCAGCATTTCGCATCAAAAACTGTTTGAAAAATGCTGCTTTTCAACGTTAAACGCAGAAGTGACTTTACTGTACGAACCTCTCCCAACACCACCATCATTTTGGTATCTTCGTCATTTTCATATCGCAGCAGGTGGTCCATGAACGTTGTGCCGGGATACCTGGAATCGAAGGATACAACGCGTGGCGGCGAGTTTCATTTGAGAAGGGCCAGAAGCGCGCAAGCGCAACTAACCTGCTGTGTAAACAGCTCAGTTCGCGGAACTACGTCGCCGAAGCGTCAAAATTAAACTGTTGGCGAACGACACAGCCAGTGTTCTCTCTAAGGTGCGCAACTGAGCAATTGCGCAGCGCCGCCACACGATTTGCGCAGTGAAATCTCGTTCTCGCGCACTTTCAACATTCTAAATTTAATATTGTACATATACAGTATATCGCATAGCCCTTTTAACGCTCGGAGCACTTCACTAATTGTGTGTCTGCATGGTTGCGCAATTGCATGAGCTCAGTGCGCAACTAAACTTCCAGTTGTTCAGCGTAAAATTTTCTTATAGGGGAACGGTGGACACAACAACAGCTTCTGAAGGCCAAAGCAGAAGCTATTGGGCAAGGAGTGAACAAAACAGGCTTTCGCAGAAACAACAAGAATCTTAAACTTCCAGATTAACACATAAAGCATCCGACATCAGCAAAACAAGTCAGCATTTTAACCCTTTAGCTTACGAACGCATTAATATCGTGAAGCCTTTGAAGCCTACCTGTCCCCACCGATGGCCACGCCCTCACACACCCCGTTGGTCGTTCGCGATATGATGTTGTTCAGCTCATTCGACATCCCGCCCGACCTGGACACATAAGAGACACTGCCCGGCCTGTACAGCTTCGACGACAAGATGTTGTCCATCATGCCTCCAGTGTTTCCGATTTTAAAACAACCGGGCTTGATTCCTCCCACCTACCGTGCACAGCGACATCGAGCGTTAAAAACTGCAGAACAACCAGGTCATCATTCGCAAACGTGGTTTTTGTGGGCTGAGAATGCAACGAACAAATTTCGGAAGCTTTGAAAACCACTAATTTTTTAGGATCGGGCTCAGACAAGACTTTCGTCCTCGTTGCTACGATGCAAACCATTGTCGCCAACTTGACGCGCTCCGGTTAGGGCTGGATTCAAGTAACCAACATTTATTGTTTAAGCAAGAAGTAAATTTCTAACAGATTACTTAAGTAATTCAAGCAAAACCATGAAAATTGACAATTAGACTTAAAAACATTCAAGCAGATCAAAATCATTGCAATTTTTAAATCACATAATGGGTACAGAGAAAATTTGCATCTGTTTACCGCGATTCGATTTAATGGAAGGTGCTTCTAGCTCCACATCGTAATCACGATGACGATCAACAATTGTGACTCACAAAGCGCTCTGCACAGGCTAGAACTCTATTCGCCTCAATTGCTGATTTTATTGTCTGATGATGGATGTCATGTATATTACGTTTACAGCAGCAGACATGGTTTTTAAAATCTTAACTTTTCTAAAAACAAATCACTTGAAAGTAACAAGTAGTGGCAAAATTATTTAAGTAATAAGTACAGGTTTTCAAGGAACGCAGTCCCAACTCCGGTATGCGCGTAACAACAACGAACGCGATCAAAGGAAACCAATGCAACAGATTGCTTACATCAAGAGCAAGTTCAACGTGTGCACCTACAGGAATAACCAAAGCAGCAAAGCGGTGTTACTGTTTGCACCAGTCCTTACCGTCGCTGGGCCGACGATGGCCACATTGCGTTCCTTCGCCATCTTGATCAGTTTTTTTGTGGCTGATTCGGGAATACCTGGAAGTGACGACATGACTTGAAATCGCAACAACTTGTCACGTCCCTTTGTGTGATAAAACCGATTTGCCGCATACAAGTGTGGCTTTAATTTGACTGAAAACTCTGGCAAACGTAACCGTCTGCAGCTGCAACATGGCAGGTCCGCAACCACGGTAAGGGAACCGGACGATTGCCCCCCCCCAATCAGCGGATTGCGGACCTGACAACATGCGTGTAAAGAATACATCAATTGAGCGCGCACAGAGCGACAAATAGCGACACAGCTGTATAACGGCCAGCGTGTGAACCGGCGAGGAACAACCACACCCGGCGTTGAACTGCAATAAACTTGAAGTCACTCGATACGTAACTTGAAGTCACTCGGATAACTGAAAATCGCCACACCCTTGATGCAAAATCAAACACAAACAGCGCGACTGCGGTTTGCCATATCGCAACCACCTACGTGTGCTTCACCACGCAAACCGAAGTGAAATTGAAAAAAAAATTTTTTAGCAAACATCACGAACATGTACGAGTCTCGAAAATTCCTGGCCAACCGAGTACTTTAACTATGTACATTGGGCGTCCAGTGGCGATCACACGTGGGTCAATGCGCAGATACACTTAACTACGAGGTTGCAAACGGCGCAAGACATAAAACACACCCACGCCGCCTTGTGCATAAAACCAAAGCAGCCACAGCGAAGACTCTCAGCACGATATAAGTAAGAATCACAAGTTCAGTGAATAGCTAAGATTATCTCAAGCTTATACGCGTCCAGGTAATGTGTGTGAGGTTTATTGGAGGATTAATCTGATAAGAAGACGTAAAGCAATGTTCGTAAGACATTACGAGCTTATCTGAGAAACAAAACCTACGACTCCGCGAATTACGACGATTGCGATTTTTGCTAAGGCTTCAAAAAAATCTTTATGCTACTCTACACAAATTTTCCCTTCTGAACGAGGTCAACCGGGGTCAAAAAGACTCCAGCGTGGACAAAAACAAAACATTCTGTTGGGTGGCGGTACGCGATGGAAAAGAAAAACTGGCGAACTGAATCGCATTCACAGCAGACCTTCCGCGATGATGGCGATCACGCGTATCTGCTGGTATTGCATCGCTTCTATCGTGCTCTCCTCCGCCGAACGAAGCGACGCGAAGTTGATCAGCACGTCCGCGTCTGCGTGCCGCTGCATCGCGTCCTTCATGTTCTTGTATACGGGAATGAAGATTTCCTTGTGTCCCCAGTAGAACTTCTGTTTGTGGTCACCGCTGCGAGTGACACGCATCAGCTCAATCGCCAAATCAGCCAAAATGCATCAACTTAATCGCCAAATGCATCAGCTCAATCGCCAAATCAGCCAAAATGCATCAGCCCAGTCGCCCAAACTCGCTCGTTCGCATTGGCCTGGGTCGTAATTTCTCAACAGGGGGCCACGAGGCCTTCGCTAAGGATCCGGGAGCACAGCCTATACCGATTCCAGTACCACATGACAAGCAAACTGATAGAATGTACATACATGAAAATAAAATCAACATTTTACATTGAAGGGCAGGTGGCCATGGGGTGTTCATGCTATCGGTAAAGGGGACACGAACCGTGAAAGGTTGACAACCGCTGGCTTGGACCCGCGATGTGGTCCAGTTGTAACTTCAAAAATTACCTTTCAATTAGTCTGACTAATACGAATAGCAAAGCATAGGAAAAGATTTAATACAGCCGTATAAGCAACACAAACTTGTGGTTCCTGATTCCTAACGTACGACGGTACAGTGAACTTGGAACTTCGGAAGATAAAAAAAATACCATCGTCGGTCGCGAAAGGCTTTTCAACGCTTGCAGTGAGGTAGTGGGGCGATTGACTAGTGACGAAGATGTCGAGACTTTGATGTGCCCCACAGGGCCAGGCAGTTGGATTCTCTCAAGGAATACCGCTTCGAACAACATCACTTGCCAAAACTGCTGAGCAATTACGTGGCTAGCCCTTTCACCCTCACTTGCTATCTGCCAATCGATAAAATCTCTAAGAGCCAATCAGAGTGAGGAAACGCCGCAGAAGCCAGACAACGGTTGGAGTCAAACGGAGCACCCTACCTGAAGGGGTAGACCATTGCTGCGACCGAAGGTGCCTTCCTGGAGCAAACGAAGTCGAAGTCGAGCATTCCTTGCACGGCGCGAGACTGCAAGCCCCAAACAATGGAACGGGTCTGGTCTGCCAAAAGAAGTGAAACCAGACTAGCACGGACGAAGTTTTTGCGTGGTCCTGACGCGAGCAGAGCCACGCGCTTACGTCAAAACTGCGTAGAATCGAAAATTGCCGTCAGCAGAGACTGTCTAAGGAAAATCTGGCACGTGCGGGCGAACTTGCAATCCTAAAAGCGACACGTTTCGAGCAGCGCGGAAGCAAAAGATGTCGGAATTTGCACCCGTACTTGAGAAAAGCGGTCGACTTGCAGCTTTGATCACCGCTTTGCGGACGAGAGATTCGTTGCTGACAGTGTCGCCGTTGTCTCCGTTTACGGAACTCCTTTCAACCACTGAACCGGAACGTGACGTTTTCGGAGTTGAGCTCTGTTTTCGAGGTTCGAAAGAAAAAACTCATGAAAGGGACACAGTTGGCGTTTAACTTGCTTGACACAGACTCGTTCAACGACGGCAAGGGCGAACGTTGCATGAACAATTCAGGGTCAGAAAATTTCAAAAACGGAGCAAGTTTGAAACAACAAATCATACACAGAGCACACTACACGGTTCAGTCAGTCACAGGTTTTGCAGTCAAGAAGATAGAAGGTGACTCACTCGGCGAGCAGCAGTGAACTGTGGGAAAGCAAACGTTCTTGTTCGTGAAGACCTATGTTGGTGTTCGAACCATACAATCAGAAAAGAGTGCTTGTTGTGAATTACAGGCGAAAAAGACTTCAAAAATCAAATTGCGACTGCTCGATTTCGACCTTTGCAACAGCGAAAAAGTCCAAAAACAACCAATGTTGCGCGTCTAGCTGAAAATTGACTTGAGACAGTGAATCAACCGGTCAAGGCAGACTTTGTAAAGTTTCGGTGAAAATGAGTTGTGGCTCAGTGATGGCAACAAACACAAGCCAAACAAGCGGCTATTGCCGCGCAATCAGGAGCCCAACTGGGAAAGGTTTAGATAAAACAACGAAGCAAATCTGAGTTAAAAGAAAATCGGATGCATTTGGTTTGTTGCAACCATGATGGCAAAAGGCGCTTTACAGTGACAAGAAAACAATTGAATCGCTGCGACATACTAGGCAAGCAGATGAAGCCATTGCAACTACTCGGGCTTAATCATAGTCCTCTATCCGATACCGGAATTGACGGAAACCAGGGCATTGAGAGATCTCTATCTTGCAGTGCGACCAAATATTGTGCCGTGATGATTCTCTTTAAATCACACAAGTTTGGTAAAACAAACGTGATAAGCAACGCGTGAGGTTTAACCTTCCGTGTTCATAAAACAGCTTTTCAAACGCCACAAACCATTTAGGTTTCAAATTATTATTTTTCTCCTATCGTCGCCTACGGACTTGAAAATCTTGGCTAGCGACCGGACCGAAAGATGGCGGACACGAGCGCAATCAGCACATGATGGGAATTTTAGAGAGAGTCCAGAGCGTGACACCTCGCAACAAGGTGCGCAGTTGCCTAACTCCAGCCACATCTCCATTTAGAAAGTTCGCAGCGGCGATGTTTCGTACATGTGGCCAGAATGCCTCAAGAAATTCGGCGAGGCAGGTTGCCACGGCTACAGTGACGAGCTAACAATCCAGAGGCCGAAGACCAGAGAGCTCAATTATATTATCTTAAATATTAAATCTCTGACACGGATCGGTCGCGCCTTGGTTTAGACTAGAATTAGCAGACATTTCAGAGCCATGAGATGTTTTTAACCCTCCTGACGCTGCTGCCCCGCGACCCCCTGTGAAAATGCGGGGATAAAAACGAGCGATTTAGTTTAGAACTTTGTTCGAAACTGCTCGCGAAACCAATAACAACAACATCCGGGGCTTAAGCTGCGAGTGTTCGTGACGACACGACAGCGCATGCAAAACAACACGTCACGATTCACATGTTTGCCGATTCAGTGAAAACACGGGACGGCCGGCTTTGACAGCAAAAAGCAAAGACAGACACGCAGGGGTGAACACACCGGAATACCTTCGCTGGCTTCGAACGCTTCTGCTTGCAAAACAGACAACGTGCGCAAGTTTTTATACATCGTTTTAAATAAGAGCTGGGCTTCGTCTATGATCAAATATTTGCAACGTGCATAAAAACAAGAATTTTTGTTATCATCAAAACATTTTTATAAACTTCACACTAAATCTAATCAAGATTTCTACAGAAAGTAGTCTGGATTGCAAAGTTTGAAACGGAACATTCAATCAAACTACACGACAGTGGGCAAACAGCGAGTAGCAGGGAGTGGAACCTACGGACCATTTGTCGCTGATCCGAGGAACCTAAGCTATTGAATTTCAAGAAAAATCAAGGTGCGCCGGTTTTCGGTTCCTCCTGAACCTGGTAATATCATCTCATGCCACTGTAAGATTGCAAATAAATATATTGCACTCTAACCAGTCCGCGTGGCAAAACGGGTTTGCCTAACATTTACTGGCGACATATATGAAAAGAAGCATAAATGGCATTAAAAAGCCATTTAGGAACTTAAGTTTTGAGCATGACGTTGCAGCAAGATTTCAAGATTTGCTTTTCAAAATATAAAAAATGACAAGACAACTGCGACTTTAGAGCTCCTTTTTCTTTTCACCCCGCTTTTATGAGCGGTGCATTGGAATCACAGAACGAGTGTCGTGTACAGTCAGTCATACCGTGTTACTTGCGCTTGCACCGAGCAAGAAGTTCGCAGTGTGACCGGGGTTCTTGGGGAGTTGCTCTGGTATGGGGGCTTTTCCCATGGCCATGCCAACGATGGCGGTCATGTGAGTCTCGGTACCGAAAACGTGCACGGGGACTCCAAGATGCTGACCTGTTTAAGTAAGAAAGATTGACGCTTCAATTAACCTGCTCACAATCAATGCTTACCTGCAGATTGGGCCGAAAGTTCTCGACCAAAGTGCATGACGTGATTGTCACACGAGTGTCGAGTCATTATCACAGGCACCACCACGACATGCGCCAATGAATGTAGGTCACGTTTGATACGAAAATAACCATTGAGCAGCAACTTTTCACGGAAACAAATCTCACTGATTACAATTCATCATCCCTTGAAAAAAAGCAGACGCACCAAATTTCGCAGTCACGAAATATCGATTCAACGCAATACACAAAACCACTTAGAAATTTCTCCTGACCGACTTCACGCATCACTCTCAACCCCTCCTGGTAGTTCGGGCCGCCTCGTCTGACGAAGATCGATACCACATTTTCACGCAGTTGCGTTTGGTATTCCTTCAACGCTCGAACGATGCCCTGTTCAATGTCAAACAGCAATTGGAACATTTAAAACAGTGTTACGAACTTGCACAGCCGCACAAACAGACAGACACAGATGTTATTTATTCTAGAATTCGTTGGAAGAAAAGTTAATTCTTTCCTGATTTTTGTTTAATGTTCAGCCTGATCAATAGGTTTTTGACAGTTGTTCAACAGAGATATTAATTTTCAACATACGGTAAATGTCTTATTTTGGGTGCGGCCCTCCTCTCCTAACCACTTAATTAGTGGCCTTCCGCCAAACAAGTTGAGGCCCCATCGATAGCAAAGAAATGCACCGTTTAAAAAAACTGTAAGCGTCGTTCAAATTCAGATTCAAAAAACGCAATTGCTTTCGTAAAACCTAAATGCTTTTCCAACAACTGTTACCACTATCAACAGCTGTCAAAGAAATGAAATCAAACCGAATTACTTTAAAAGTAGCGGCGACGTTCGTGAAGTTTGCGATGCCACCACCGATGATCAAAACCTTGCCGTCCTCACGTTTCTCTTTTGTCATCAACGAGAGAATAGTGCGGGCGTAGTCGTAGGTCTGCTGCTCGCTTGGAGCGCCGCTGTACTCGCCATAGTTGGCCAACTCGCTGGCGCCACCGAGATCGCAAATTGTGTCACTGGAAAAGATAACAGGTGCTACGGAGCGATGTTTCAAACAGGGTTCTGCTCGAAGCTTAAGTTTGTTAGTTTTGGGAGATGCCTTATGACCCGTGCAAGGAGCATCGTCACGAAAGTTTCCATGCATTTCTAGGGCACAGACGGTTTCATTGCTAACTGCCAGGGTTGGGAGGCACTGGGCTATCTTAATAAAAAAGCACAATTACCAGAAAACACAGGTGAACCCCTATTGTCTTCACAGAGTGAAGTTACAAACGCATGCTGGAAAACCATATTCAGAGCTGTTTTATTCCGAGCAATCCATAGGTAACTCGACTGATCTGCCCAATTTGGAATAGACGTTCATTTTGGCATCGGAAAGATGATCTCTCAGTTTGAAAGAGGAAAATGTCCTTACGCAGTGCACTGATCAGGGTTGCACAAATGATCGACGGAACTCTGCACAGAAACTAGAAATTTGTAGATCGGATTCCAATCCACAAATCACGTCATTTTGTGCAAACAGTTCTATAGTCAAAGTCTAGCAGTAAGCGTGCGAAGGGTAGTCTAAAGGGGCTATAGCTCAGCATTCTGAAAGAGAAAAGTAGAAACATACTGCATACAGTAGACAAGTTTTACGCGTGTTGTCTTTGAGGAAACATCGCACTGGTCGTTGATGACAGCAAAAACGCCTTTTTGGAGTGACTTATGTTTATCTACGCAAGCAGACCGAGCTAGGTGTTATCGTGCTCCTTGTCCGGCAAGTAATTTCATTTCAAAACAGATAGTTCCACTCCCAACTGCAATCACAACTTTTGCAAATGCTTTCAACTGCAACGATAAACGATTTGCTTAAGTCGCACATTAAGGTGGGCATCGAATCTGGGGCTTCGTTCAGGGTTAGCTGAGAAGTACGAAGTTTAGTTTTCATACAGTGACATAAATCGCGGTGGCACCAAAACTACACTCTGAAGTTCAAACAATGAGGATGCGTAGGAATTTCTACAAGCAAAGCAGGTCGATTTGCACTGGCGTGTAGTTGATGGATCTCTCTCTCTCCTGTAGTTTGTCGAACCCGCGACAAGGCAAGACGGACACTTCCAATGATCGCTATCAATTCACCGACGGAAGGACAAGCCATATTCAACAAAAATAACAACCACTCAGTTATCTCATCTTGAGCAAGGCCATGTTGGCAAAGGTGCAGCGGGCAAATTTGGGGGTGCGAAGAATTTTTGCCCGAATTTACCCTAACTTGGCGGCTTTTCTCAACAAATTTTCTCTCACAAAGATGACTTCTTTTTGGTGTGACCTTCAAAAAAAGGGTTTCTCCAAAACCAAAACACACATGAATACAAGTCAAAAGTTGGGCGCCATTTTGTCCGGATTTTCGTGGATTTTTGGTGAATCAAAACTTTTGGGGATGCGCTTGCACCCCTCCACCCCCGCCTCTTACAGCACTGCATGTTGGATATGGCGCTAGGAGACAGCTAATGAAAACAGAACACCTGTTGTGCAAAGCGGCCCAAAGTTAACCTGAAGTAACAGACGCTTTTGCGTTATTTTTGTAAAGCTCAGTTTACTCATTTTTTTTACGGACAAAATGTCGCATCTCAACGATAAATACACGCACAAAACCTGCCAGCGGCTTTCGAAATCGGCCGACGGGCCCGACAGGGTAGAGAACCAGATTGACCAAGAAATCGAGCCCAGCATAAACACATGCAATATACCTGTACACCACAGACGCCCCACCACCAGCAACCATCGTCCAAATTCTGCCGTGCGGATTCAGAATGGTGAGCTTTAGCGAGGCGCCGCTTTTGGCGTCGAGGTCGGCGATGTACGCTTCTTCCGGATAGGCCTCGCGACCGAACGGCGGCGGAAAAGTAACCTTCCCCCACTGCCGGGCGCACACGAACTCAGCACACTGCCCATGAGTGAAAAAAGTCGGAGTGAGCGTCTTGAACATGGGTCTCGAAAGGGGTCAGGGGGCTTGGGCGCCCAGGGTTGAAAAATTTGACGTTTTCCTATTATATTTTTAGCGAAAAACGTCGCTTTCTTAGTTTCGAGAGGGAAAAATGAAATTTCACCCGTTTTGCCCCCTCTGGAAAAACCTTTTGGCTCCTTCTGGAAAACTCCACTGTTGGCCCTACCCCCTGGAAAAAATACTTCCGACGCCCATGGTCTTGAAGTTGGGTTTGTGTTGATTTTCTGCGAGATGCTAATCAACGAGCTCGCCTCGCGAATGCGCATACTTCTAAAACCATGGATGGGACAAATTAAATTAACTTTCTCATTGATTCAATCGATCGCCGCGCGTTACATGCGAGCTCGCCCCGCACACATTGCCCGTCACGGCGAAGACCCATGCGTTCTGCTGCGTTTGATTGGCAAGTTCGGATTGATTCAAGGTCACAGAGCCGCACTCGTACGGACAAGACGTCCCGGTGTGTCGAAGCGAGCCAAGCACAACGAGACGCTGAACGGGAACACGACGCGATCGATTAGGTTGTCACAACAGCAGCGATTGCATATCCGAAGTTCTTCAAGCAAGGGGTCGAATAACGCCTGAGCGAATCATAGGGATATGAAAAGTTTGGATTTCACATTTCGAGTGGTGCCTCGTGCTTTTAAGACGTCCCAGGTTATTTTCTCAATCGAATGAAAACGCGCTCAAGTTTTTCAGAAAAAAATGCGTTTTCTAATTTGCCTTTAACCCGCGAAATGTAGTAAGAAACTGAAACCACCGGTCAGTCGCAAAGAAAAAGATAAATGGACACTTGCGAGCTAGGCAACTAGAAAAACATTAGCAAGGCACTTCAGATGCGAGTAAAAACGTCCAATGCAAATAAAGCGATANAAAGNACACGTTTCGGTACATATTTCCTTCGTTCTTCCAAACACTGTTTGTTTGCTGGCGCCCAGCCTTGACTGCTCGTAAGTCTTAGCAAATACTTGAATATCGAGCAAAACAAAAGACTACAAACCTGGTCAAGCTTAGCAGCAAGATCCAACACGTGTATCTTCCCCCCAGTAACAACTGCAAGACGAACAACAACAATGCGTTTCGTTAGCAACGGCGAAACGTGTGCTCTGCAGGATAACGAGCAACGAAAGCATCAGCGCACTTGAACAGTTCATCGTTTTAATATGCATGGTAACCAACTCTCGACGCTCGATTTTATGCAAGACTAGCAGAATGCAAATGTGCGTCCAGCAGAGGTCCGCAAATGACCCTAAAAATAGTTCTAAATTCTCGCGACCCGAACATTTCGCGAACATGTAATTTTGTGGAAAATACTTTATAATTAAATGTGCTTTTTAAGACTACTATTGACAGTAGCAATTTTCTTGCACAAAATTGTATGAAACTTAGGACGTAGAAGAGTAAATGATTGCATTTATTCTGTCTAACTGAGAGTAGCAAATTTAAAATGTAAATTTGTGAATTATTTCACGACCCAGTGTGGAAGGTCTCGCGACCCAAATTTGGGTCGCTACCCACTATTTGCGAACCCCTGTCTAGTGTGCTATTGCTTATGGCGAAGTTACGAAAGGACCTAACAGAAGCGCAAGTCGTTCAAACGCCATGCACTGATACGCACTATCAGAACAAAACAAAACGTTTTGCTTCATTTGGTAGAAAACCAAACGCGCAACAACAAAATTTGAGTTCGCCTCCAGATTGTTTTGCTTTCAAAGCTTTGCGTCGCGCCACGTGATCTCGGAAGCGTTTGAAATGTGCCGAGCGGTAACCGGAAACTACGGCGCTGAAAAAAGACAACGCACCCTGCAGCCACACCAGTGCTCTCACTTTTAGGGATTTTGTCCCTAGATTGGAACTTTTGAGTCCTTTTAGGGATTTTTTAGGGATTTAGGGATTTTTAGGGATTTTTAGGGATTTTCAGAAAAGTATGAAAATGTGTGAAATGAACTATTTCAGTTTATTTTGCAAATGACATTGAGTTCTATTTTTCGCACTCCGATTTTATTTATCATTCGCACTCCGATTTTATGCTGCACCACCACAGATTTAGGGATTTTAGGGATTTTTTGGTACT
>JGI24159J19872_10001832_pt1 | contig 24301 bp, 19 predicted proteins | sample Ectturendosymbi4_FD_19872 | JGI IMG/M metagenome (IMG submission 19872)
CGTTTGCATTCCTTGCCCGATTAACAATAATTTTGAATTGGAGGTTTCATTGCTCCAGTAGACCCCAGCAGTTATTCATTGACCCCCTGACCATTCAGTGACCCCCATTCGACCCCATGATTATTTCTCGACCCCATGATTATTTCTCGACCCCTTGGATGGTCCAACTGACCCCATCGATATCGACCACTTTGAGAACCACTTACCTAGAGTAAAGTGATATCTATCAGGAAATTCATCAACACGCCCGACAAGGAAGTTGAAAACAGTTTTAGCAGCAAGTTGCTTGCATTTCGAGTTCTAGCTTTACCGATTCCAGCACCTGTGCATTTTGCTTTTTTTGTTTGAAAAGATTTTTTGTGTTTAGCCGCTTGCTGGTCGATGTTTATAACTGGTTGTTAATTTGTTCCATGACTCTATGTCAACAAGGTTTCAGGACTGAGGATACGCAGGGTCGCGCGAAATCGATTTTCAATTAAAAAATCTGCTAATTGATTCGAATTCGTCGCCGTTTTGGAAACTGCTTACTTGTTCCAAGAACCAGAGTTATTCGGGCAGGAAGACATATGAGGGCGAGGAAAAAAGTTGAACTGCTCTAGTCTTGCCTGAAAAACACGTTGCAGACAACGTCTGTACATCATCATGACAGCAATGCAATAAAGAGCTGCAAACGCACGGCAATTTAATTTCTCAAAGAGCGTAACAAGCAGCTTTGTGAATTCAGTCTGAAGTGCCGAAAATCTTAGAAAACGCCAACATATTTACAACAGAAAGCACTCAAAGAAATGATCATTGATTCTCTTCAACTAAATACCTGCGGCAAAGGTGTTCCAGAACCCTAACACCATACAGAAGGTCCGCATTTCATAACAGCAGCAAAGTGAATGATCATTTGGTATATCCAAACCAATTGAAATGAAGGAATAGCAAATGGAGGGCCACAACTGTGTTTTCCTCCATATTCGAGGCGCCTTTAAACCCTTACTTTACGCCAGAGACACATTGTCAAGAGAGGAGTACTTGAATCATTTAAATAAAATCAACCATGAAGCTTTTGAAAGAGCACTTTTTTACGTTTAGCAAGTTTTGCACAGTATATCAATCAGTGAAAATCGCTGCAACTTCGCCTGTACAAACCGTGCCCCGGGTTTTTGTGAGGCGCGCGTTGACTTTGAGCACAAGACGTCGCTTCAAGTTTTGCACAAATGTGACTTAACATTGTTGGAGGGATGTTGTCGAATAAAGTCGCGATATCTGGTTCTACCCGTGTCAAGCGAAATTTCTGACTTGCGAAATTTCTGACTTCACGCCATTTGCGCATGCACAGAGTAATATTCTTCATATCAAATACGCTGAGAAAACTGATGATTGGGGCTTAGGTGTTCGCGTTCAGGTTAGTGCGTCGGTTAGGGTTTGGGTTAGGGTGAGAAAAAGAAAAATAGTTGAGATTTAAGACAAAGTCCAAAAATTTTCGGTTGTTGAAGTTATTCCCGTGCTAGTCTAACCACAAAGCTTTAGTTTACACAACACATATCAAGAAAGTAGTTGCAAAACTTAATTTCTTTATTCTGAGAAGCAAAATAACTGACAAACAATAACAGGTCATAAATTTCGCAGAGGTCAGAAATTTCGTTTGACACCGGGACATTCTGGTATTCCGTGCTTCAAAACATAGGCGTAGCCAGGGGAATAGGGGGCCATGCCCCCCAAATTTTTAGAGCATATAGTCATTTTGTGCTTTGAGAGGCGTTTTTCCAAAGAAAACAATGTTATTCACCTGAAATCAAACATTTTGCCCCCGCAATGTTTTTGTTTCCCCCAAAAATTTTTGGGCTGGCTACGCCACTACTTCAAAAAGTCACCCACGAGTTGTAAGTGTAAGCGTGATGTTTAAAAAACTCGTCTTCTGTTCATTGTGGAAAATTTTCATCGCAAATCGGTGCTTCAAATGCTCAAAACTGGTCCGCTTCGTTGTTAAAGTAATTAAGATTCATGCTACTGCGGTCTATGACTCTGGCACTGATGCGTAAAAATTGCTGAGGCCTAGATCCAAATTGTACTACACTGGCGTCTGTCCTTTTTCGCCTAGATCAAGATTGTACAAGCTAACAGTTTGCAACGCTTCAGGAGCGTTAGGTGGCGTGGTTTACCTGAGCTTTCAACTATTTTGGTGATTCTACGCAATCAGCGTCTCGAAAAACGTCACACAAAACAATATAACTTGAATGGATGAGCAACTGTCTTTAACCTAATGTCAACAGCTTCTGTGTCGTATCTAGACTTGTTGTTTTTGGGGGTGTCGGAAAAGAGGCGCAAAGTGAGGAACGAAACAAGTTGCGCCCAGACGTTTCCTTCAGCACGAACGCGTCTGCGATTGTGATTACCGAAAGCGAGATAAGTAATCAGTTCATGTTAACAGTTTTCTCCAAGTCAGTTGTTCCTGAACGAAAGGTCCGTTCAACAAAAGCGAAGTAATTGCATTTTAAGTTCAATTCGCTTGTCAGTTCGGTTTGATTGCCGTAACTTTGCACAGCGCTCGCTGCTCCATTGCAGAGTTTCCACTACAAGTTTCGTCTTGATTACGAGTGGTACCGTGCACTGCCTAATGTCTACCACAGCGGCATGCTATTGGTCATTATAAACATGGGCGTGGCTGGGGCGGAATGAGCTATGCCAGCGGTTCTCACCCTGGGGCTCGCCAACCCCAGGGGTTCACAGGAAGATTTCCAGGGGTACTTGGATGGCAGCTGAGCTTTCATGTATTGCTATTGTTTAGTATCCTATACTACAGCAACATGCGTGCCGATTGAAAAACTCAAAATTTTATGCAAAAAAATTGTTAGATTATGCAAAAATTGTTAGTTACTAACTGCTAGTCAATATATCACCACTTAATTTAGTGTCAGCTTACTGGAAGCTCAGGTTGATTGTTTTATGGCTCGGGGGTACTTAACGGGAAAAAGGTTGAGAACGCCTGAGCTATGCCCACACCCCATAAAAATGTGTTGTTTTTTCATGTAACCTACACACAAATCATCTCCAATAATTTGCTGTCTTTTTCATATTCATATAGTCATTTTGCCAAAATATCTTCATCAAAAAGGTCAGAGCACGGTTGACTGGCCACGATGACGTAATAGCACCACTGATCAGAGGGGCCCGCGCCTAGGTCTTGCATTGGGCCCCGCACCTGCTGGGGTCGGCCCTGGTGTACGCAGTACTTTCTAGTTGTCCGGACTACATTTGAACGACGCGGACTGGCACTTTTTCTATTATGACGCCGTTGTCAATGGTCGGGTGCCGGTCTGGTCTGCAGCGGTGGAAGAACTTCATGGATGTGCATAACTGTTAAAGTCATATATTACTGTCTGCCTAACCACATTATAACTTTTAGCACCATTTTCACATACGCTGTTGCTGCAAATAGGCAAGTTGCATTTATTGCCAACGTGAGCAATTTTTGTCTGATGATTTTTGCTGTCTGGTCAGATTTCCAAGGAACACAGCGTCGATTAACATGCGTTACTGACAGGTTCTTCGCAGTTGTCTTCGCAACATCAACCAAACCGGTGAGGACGAAAAAGAACGCCTATCGTGGCATCATTACCATCTGGGTCTTCGCTTGTGGTCTTGGAGCACCGTCTGCTCTCACCAGAGAAGAGGTAGGAAATGTCAGATGCAACAAAAAGTTGAAAAAGAAAAGTAGTAACAATTTCCTGAGTCAACTCTAAGGAGACTGCGTGGTTTAACTGGTCGATGATTTAACTGGTCTGTGTATTTTGACTTTCGGCATATTCGCAGTGAAACTCCCAACAAATCTTTGGAAGCGATAACAAGGATTATGAACTGTTTCCCAACCTTTTCGGTTACATTGTTGGCATGCTTTGAACCACGGGTGTGCTTATAACCACAGGTTATTATGCGAAATAATGTTCAGGGGTCGTGACGATCAGGCGGCCTGCACAGAACTTTCGGAGCAGGTTTAAAAAAAGATCGTGTTAAGGCCTTAACTCCCTTTAACATTTGAAATTTACTACCATTTAAGCGGTAGTTTTCACGAAACTGAGTCAGTCCACTACCTATATTTTGATGCTTGGAAAGCAAATTTTTTGTTTTTGAGACTAACTTGCTACAAGGAATGCGGAAACGTTTTATAAACATATTTAAGGATGCAAAGCATCGAAACGGTTGTGAGCCACCCCATGAACACTGACAGAATTTTCACTCGAGGTGCAAACGTTTCAGTTTCCGAAAAGTGTTTTGAAAGCGATTCTGGTTCTGTTTTGAAAATTGCACGTACTCTACCCTCAAAACCACCGCAGTTGATTTAAAAATAAAGAATATATCTTTGGAATGCAAATGTTTTTATGAAAAGAATGCAGAAAATATTTAATGAATAAAAGAAATGCTCTTGCTCATGGGTGAAATTAGTTTCCTTTTGAGTCACTCAGTTGAAAACTGGAGAAAGCCAGTCATTTTCTGGTTTGTTAAGTTCTGTTTCTTTATGGTTGACTATAGAGACCAAGCTGCAAATCCGTACGTCATTGCTACATCGTGGAGTAAGTGACGCCATCTAGCGACAGTAGGAAACTTTGTATTTCCAGCGTTTGGTCCAGGCTGAGGCCCAAATTTTGAATGGTATATAACGGTGCGTGTTTTTCAATAAAAATTACTGTATATTCAGTAACATGGTACCCATATGTTGGGGTCCGTTACCCTCAAATGTTTCATCAGTTATGTCCACAATTAAAAAAGGCGTCCATAAACACAGAAGATGGGTGTCTGCACGGCGGTCTTTTTTTGCAAATGCAGGTGTACTAAAAAAGTCCATGACCTTTTTGTTACTTTTTTACTTTCACTTTGTTTTCAGTGAAAAACTACAGAATTGTGTTAAACTTTTGATGATGTAGTTAACGGCATCCTAAAATTTTTCTTAGCAAGACAAATCTGTATACAGCGACGCATAACGTATCGAATCTGGCAAATCATTCTTGGCGCTTAGAAGCAAATGATGAAACCAATAACACACACATTGCTCAGAAAAGTCATATGCGTAGATCGTTAGATTCATGATCGGTTATTGAAAAATTCCTTGTGTTTCCCACGCTATTGACTCGTACTTAAAGATGTTCCGTCATTTTTTGTTTAATAATTCATTGAGACTTCCAAACCAACAACGACTCCGCAAGCATGCAAGTAATGCGGAACTCTCTGGCTCATTATGAGTGTAAGATTGTCGACTGCATAGATGATACTGGCACAGCGTATGTTACAACGTGGGTGGCAGTGAAGTGAAGTTCTGTTTGCTGAAAAATACCTCTTCCGCAACCCCCTTATCGACGCTTCCCAACAGAGAGCTCTGCACTTATTCAAAAATTATGCGTTAGTGGTTGGTACAGGACAGGTGGATGTCTTTCTGCAACAACGCGGTCTTCTCACTAAAACCGTTTTATTTGTTGAGTTCTTAATGCTCTAGTGGCTTTCTTGGGTTATTTTCGTTCAGACGCAGGTTTTATAAGTGGTATTTTTACTTATCATTTACAAATACTTTTTGTCACGATTTTCAAATACATTAAAAAACAATCCTTAATTTTGCAGTTGGAGATTTCTTTCTTAAGTTATTGTCAAGTGAAGGCATTTGTTGACTGACAGCTGCAATGCCGTAGTAAAGCCTTGTGTCCATATTTCCTGATGGATTTCCAGCTTGCTTGTTGGAAGTGTTCACATTTCCATGTACTTTTGGCATGCACTCCCATAAACCTTCTAAACCCTGGGTTTTTAAACTGCGGTGGACGCACCCCTCTTGGGGCATGAAAGGTTCGCAAGAGGGGCGCGAGAATGCCTGAGATATATATTGAAAGTAGGATAATTCCATGGAGATTTTTATTAAGGTTTGACCTTGGTGAGCGTGAAGACATTTTGAAAGACCGCAACTATTTCAGCTAAATCCCAGATAGTCGAAAAACAAGGTTTCGTGTATTTTGGTGGTGGTGGTAAAGAGAGGTTTTAGTATATTTTAGTGGTGGTTGCACTGCGAGTTTCTACTGTATTTTGAGAGACCGTTGGCCAAACTTGATAGACCGTTTCGGTCTCTCAAAACACTCTAACACACTGATGGCAAAGAAATCGTTGTATTGTTTATAGTGTTTGACTTTGTGCTGAGTGAGGCGCGAATATCAATGACTTACGACAAAATGGGCGCGACTGAAAAAGTTTAAGAACCTCTGTAAAAAAGTATGTGTTTGTCCTTGCGTGGTGTATGCTCGAGGCTGCAGTGCACGTTTTAGTGAAAACCTACAGCTCTGGGCTGGACGTAGAAATCAATTCTTTTTCTTTGCAAGGCAACAGCTACTTCCTCATTTATTAGTTTTTATTCCATTTAGTGTCATTCATCGATTGGCCCTTGTCAGTGATTCGAGACCTAAAATCAAGATGTTGTCGTCCACATAGTTTTGGCTCATTTTCTTCCAATAGGTTTTTCCGTCTGCTTGTTTAGAAGTCCAAGTTATAGTGATTTTATTTTTTTCTGATCATGGCGATATCAGCTAAGGCGGGCATCAGCCGCTCTCCAAAAATAATAAAAATCCTATTTTGTTGGGCAAAATTATCTAAGCTTTTGGTAATTTAACAATCAATTATTTATGTTGAGTTGAAAATGTAATTTAGGTCCTTAGTCAACATTAAAAGTATCTATTGAAAAAAAACAAAGTTATGTCTACAGGCAAATTCAGCTTACGAGTGAAAAAAATTCACATTTTAAGTAACGTTGTTACTTGCTCTATACCGAAATACCTCGACCATTGAGCAAATAAGTGATGTTCAACAAATACCAATCTTTCAGGCAAAAATCTATTGTTCCCAGTAACTTTCCGGTTTGTTAAATTTGTAGCCCTGCTCTTTAAAATTTTGAAGGGATAAACATTTATTTACAGAAACACTTGAAAATAACTAAGAACTGAAGGCTATTTTGCACCATTTCAATCCAAAAAAGGGCCAGAATACACGGGGCCTTTCAAATCAAAATGAAATTAAAGAGAAAGTTACGAAACACGTCAGAAAACCCATTTGACTTAAATCGAACTGTGCTTCATAGATAACATTATGTAAATTAAAGATGATGAAACAATTCAACCTAATGTGAAATTCATTAAGTTTGTTTTTAGGAAAGCGCCGTTTGTTTTTTTTCTCTTTTCACAGTTCTGGTTGCACGAAGCCAATACATCACCAATGTCGGTTAAGCAATAAGATGTGAATCCTATTATAACCGTTTTTAATATTTAAGATTTCAAAAACTTGTTGCATTGCACGAAATATGAATGAGATAGCTCACAGCATAATACCTCTAAGTCTAGAACATATTGCCCACATTATGGAGATGAAAAGAAAACTAAAATAAACATTCTCTTAGAATGCAGTAGACAAACTACTCAACTTTGAAAAGATTTTGGTTCACAACCTCGACCAAGGGGGCACCGAACAATTTCATTTTGGCTGATTATAGGTCATGCCTTGGATATGAGCTTGCTTGGACTGCAAAAGAAGTTTGAAACACAGTTTCGTGCACTCAGTCCTATTCTCGTCTATTATTGAACCAGAACGTGTGCAAGAAAGAACCGACACCTCATGGAAACTTCTCCCGTAGCAACTATTTGTGTTTTAACGAAGATATATTGATATCACTACTCAATATCAAGTAGCTGACAACATACTAAAAGAGCATTTGGTACTGCACGTAACTCAACATTAAAGGCATCGATCACGGACTTTCAGTATGTGAGTAATATAAGATAATTAACAAGCGACTACTGAAAGTTAGACTGGCTCATCTGCAGCTTTCGGTATCGAGTGTTTGCCTCCGGCAAAAATACTTCATCGGACATTTATTAACTTGTTCAGGGGTCAAGGGTCAGCTTACGTCCGACCTTGAACCCTTCCATCTGAAGTTGCTCTTCACCTCAGGTTCAGCGAAAAATTCAAATGAGTAGGTAGGCACATGTTGACTGTAGCTTTGCTTTTACGTGGGGCGGTTACTTAGTGGACAAAGGCTTTTGGTAGCGTTATCGCATTTAAACTTGTGCAGACATATGGCAGAACGGCCTGAGGTCTGGTTGGAAAAGTTGTATTGCACGGTTCTGAAGTGCTACTTCACTTTTGAGGATCATTCGGTTTTTGAATCACAAATCTTAATCTGCCATTGTTAAAGCAATTTGAACAAATAGGTATCATGAGAAGAATGCCCTTTAGACGATCGAGATATCTCATCAGACAAAAAAAGCACAGGCGCAGGCCGGAGTCTGGCATAGGCGTGCAAATATCATTATGTCAGCAAAAATTTGTTTCATTTGTTACTTCATATTCATTTTCCACTTGTCACTTTGTATTCACTTGTCACTGATCCCACCAAGGCCGTTCCATTGCGCAAAACCAATTGAGAAACCTATTTTGTCGGCATGAAGTTCTTGATGAGCTCATAAAAGGTATTTAAAGAGTTTTTAAAGTACAAGAAATCAATGATTATTTTAAAAAAAGTACAGCGCTTTGATTTTCATTGAATGGCGTTACTTGTAAACAAGATATCAAATAAAGATGTTGTTTATGTCCGCGACCGTGGGTGAGAACAAGGCGCACGGCCTCCTTCCATAATCACAAATGTGCACGTTCTCGATGGTATTCTTGCTCTCAAAACAGGCTTTACCTTTAACTTTTGCGTTTACTTTCACACTTTTGCCACGATTGAGTAGTTTGATTATTCAGCCAATCTCAGGTGTCGTTTTTGAGTCCTGGCATCTTCAACCGTGACCAAGCTTTTATTAACTCCAGTCTGGCTCAGAAAAATTCTGAACATTAGGTATCATGGCCACGGGACCACGGGTGTAATGGTCAAACGTAACTCCACATGTCACCCTAAACTGTCAACTGCGCTGGAAGGCTTTCTTGGTAAAGTGTCACAAAAAAAGGAAAATGAAATTTCAGGTTTTCTGACAGGTTTATTCCAAGGAATGTCTAAAAGCAAAGAACGATGCAAATATCTTTTCGAAATCATCCTTCAGTTAAATAATTGACATCACTCGTTATTTTTCCCAAGCCACTGGTTGTTCTTGGCGTTGCAATTGTTTTAAAGCAAACTTGGGAAGGCCCTCCCGCCATATCTGATTCTTGCACTTGTTTTATCAACGAAACAACAAAAGTCAAAGAAGTCAAGGTAGTGATTGTAGTGAAATGAAAATAAACATCAAAGCAGTCTGGATAATGAAAGTAATGAAATGAAAATTTGGTCGGAAAGTGCAAAACTGTCCCTTTAAATCAGGCTAAGTACAGACATTTTTTATTAGCGATTCGTGATAAAGGACACCTGTTTGTTCTTTTTATTTTATTTTTACGCAAACATAGCAAAAACATTTTCGAATTTCAGACGACGAACATATAAAACACCGTACTTTTTGTGGAAAGATATAGCTTCAAGCGGAATCAGAAATCGGGTCAATGGTTAAGCGTCGCCAACGCAATCCAGGTTTTTCAGGCTGCCCGTTGAACAAATACTTAACCACCTCAAAAAAATACAAAGGGCTCGCAGATCCTTTAACAATCCAACGTAATAGCAATACCTATTTAAACATTCATCTCACATGATGGACCACCAGCGAAAGAACTGATGAGGACTCTCAACCAATTGTTTTTTTTAACGCAATTGTCTGAGACAATCCTGCGCGAGTGACGTATACGATGCAACTTGTGGTTTTGAAACCTTGAAACTCTGACAAGAAGAAATAAAGGGTAATTTTCAATCAGAAAATAAAAAACGTTTGTTTTATCAAAACTAACTCTGTATTTGGTAACCGCAGCAAGTTCTACAGCCCTTAGTCTTGTTTTTTTGAGATTTACGCGTTACGGAACTACAGCGAAAATTCCAGTTTTTCACATAGCAGTTCATTAAAAATCTTGGAACATTTTGTTTAAATTTTTAATCATTTTGTTTAACATGTTGATGAAGAATGTGAAGTCACAAAGGATTGAAAGAAGTGAATAGATAGACTCCAAACATACTGTATTTATTCTTTCTTTCGATCCTTACTCTACTCCTAAAAATATGGTATGCTTTTCTCAAAACTTTTTTCGACTTTTTTAAGGTTATGGCAATGGGTTTGGAGTTGTTGCTTGTTCAAAGCCCTCAGAAAATTTTATGTATCCCCATTTGTTTTACATTTTAATTTTTTCTTCGAGTTAGTCGCAGGTGAAATTGTTGTTTTTGAAGTCGATTATTTTTGTAGTTTTAAGTTTTTGCTTACAATCACTGCTGTTGTTTCCTTCGGAAAGAGTTTAAGTGCTTAAAAATAAAATCATTTTGATCCGGCTGAAACTTATACTCGTACGCATGTGAAAAGGCCTCTTGAAGATATGAATCTTGCAACTTGCTGAAAAGTCAGGAATTCGCTAGCGAAAAAGGTGTTATCGGAACAAAAATCAAAGAAAGTGATCATGCAAAAGTTATTTTCAGTTTTGTTGCGGCTTCTGACTCATATGTTTGGTTAAATTTAACGACAGCTGCCACTAAATAAAATCAGAGTGGTGTTCTGCTTTTCCATCTTCAGTTTTGAGATGGTTCACGACGTATTTGCCAAAAAGTCATTGCTGGTTATATCTATCAAATGGCGTCATAAATCATGTCTGGAAAAAGGCGCGGAGTTCATTACCACAAAAACTGGGATTGCACTTAAAATCCCTTAAATGTTTTTATGTCTATCACGACTGTGTTGAGATCACTGATCTCCATCAAACACAAATCACTCGGATTGTTGTAACGATTTCAAGCTACGGTTGCAAAGTGTTCCTTGAAGCCAAATATTTTTACTGCATCTTGTTGACAGTAAAAGTTCAGAAAACTTTCTTTCACATGAGGAGTTCCCGAAGGTCCTTGCGAAATGTACTCATGTGTCGTTGGTGGCGACTGGTGCGAGCTTGTCAAAAATTTCGTACGGAGGCATCGCAGAGGACGGGAAGATAACAGAATGGGCGATTTTCCGAGTCCACATTGGCGTTGCACGGTGATTAGCGGCGCAGGGGCTGGTGTTACGTTTAAAATGAGCGAAGACCATGAACTTATTGACCGAACCGACCTATCCGTTTTCCCACCATCATTCCGGTAAGCAGTACTGAATTGATATACCGGTGCGCAGGAAACTGTGTCTTCTTGAGATCAATAGTAATCGAAATACACATCCTCCACGACTGCGGCACCAAATAAAATATGAATAAGGCCTACAGCCTGGCCGGAGCAGGTAGGGGCATTAATAAAACATGTTAATAAGCGGAATTAATGCCGTGACATTAAAAAAAAGAACAGTTGCTGTCTCATTATCGTTATTTGGTGTCTGCTAAGAAAGTTGATGTACATCAAAGCCAAAGGCCAATGATTTTTCAATCCACGGCCTGTATTTTTCACCGGTGCTGTTTTTACTCGCGCGGTCATATCTGGTGACGACGCAAACTTCAGGCAAACCGAGTTTTCAATCATATGGGGACATTAAACTCTCAGGGTATCTAGGAGTGTAGTGGGGGCAGGAACGCGTGGGAACGGCATTTCCACAATTTTTCTGGGTGTGGGAACATTTTTCATAGTTACCTGACGTGAAGATATGTGTTTTACTCAGATTTCCTGCGTGCAGCTCCAGACATCGCATAAATGAATAAATGACAAGCTATATTTTGCCTATCACGCTAGCATAATTGTGTATTTACTGAAATGTCTAGTTTTTTCGGTGCGTTCCCACACTTCTTTTTTCAACACTATGCCCCTGAGGATATCTATAAACGGGGATAAGTGTCAAATGGCAACAAATAATCATGAAAATTTTTCACTTTTAACCAGCAAAATGCTATAATAATACGTTATAACCTGCACGACAAAGTTTAATACTTGTAGAAATTGTTAAGAGCTGTTATCGCCATGTTTATATTGAAAAAGCCGAAGAAGCGGAATGAACATCCCAAAACCACAAAACAGTTAAGTCTATCTTCCAAAGAAACACATCTTAATCAAAAACTTTGGTTTTCCAACTCACTGTCTTGGTTATCGGTTATTTGCTGCGAATGCGCAAGTCCAGGCATCAGACTCGTTGCACTTAAATATTGCTTGCGGCATTCACCCTCAACACCTTCTTTGTAAAATTGAAGCAAAGGTAGGTATGAGTTACACTAAGGTGACTCGATCACTCACAGAGATTCTGCGGATGGCAAAGGCTCAACAATAATAAATGATCCAACGCACAATACGCAACGATGAGAAAAAGTGTGACAACCTGTCGGCCGTGTCCAAAAAAACGATATTTCGTCGTAGTGTATGTCTTTCTGTAAGAGAATAATTCTATCAAATAGGATTGTTGCCTTATTCACACGGAACTGGAGTGATTGAAAATGACAGTGTCATGTAATCAGACTCTAAATGAAAAGCACTACGGCTGGCTCCACAATCATGAGAACATCCGTAAAAGAATAATTTTATTTCATCATTAAGTACTGGTGACGTTTCTCGCATATAGAGAAGCTCAAGCCTCTCCCACGATCATTATTGTGCCTGGACGAAATATGCATGCCGCCGCTTTTAATGGTACACTGGTATTAAATTCGTGCCTTTAACGTCATCCACGTGAACGACATGTTGAAATATATGTCGACGGCCAAGGTGTCACGAAAGTGACACATCAACGAGTGCATAATAATACAATCCTGAAATATTTCTTTGGTGAGAGATAAATATAAAAATACACTTAACGCCTTCCTTAATCAAATTCGGCCTAGCTTGATCATGAGTCGCAACATAGTGTAGAAAAAAATGTGCACAGTACAGAAAGAATCATTCACAGTAAAGAATAATTTAACAATTATTTTTCACAGTAAAGAAAGAATCATTTAATGATTCTGATTCTTTCTTTCATTTAATGATTTAATGATAACAAATCATTTAATGATTTGTTTTGTTTAAATCATTGTACAATATTTGATTTAAATAATTTTTTTTGATTTAAATAAATATTTGATTTGACTAAATATTTGATTTAAATAATTTAAATATTTGCTTTAAATAATGTTTTTTAAATATTAAAGATTTAAATATTTGATTTAAATCATTTAATGATCACAGTAAGGAAATAATTATTTAATGATTATTTTTGAATAAGCGACCCAACACGTATTTTTGAATAAGTGACCCAACAAACACAACACGTACGACGGACATGTTAGACATTGTATTCAAAAAGGTAAAAGTCTTTCAAGTGCTTTGCAAGACATCGTCGTAATTGTTATTCAATTAATCAACCTTTTAAATATTATGTTTACTTTAATAATCGACGTAACTCCGTTTTAACAAGTGGCCCAATGCAGAATAATTTTCAGTTTCGTGCTGATCGTCTTGAATTTTAGTTTATATTTCCGCAATGCAAGTTCCATACGATGCAGTGACGTCAGTGGAACCGCAAACCCCGAAACCGCGACCTACAGACTTCGCTTAAACTTGAAGACCAACACTTCGTCAATAACGCTGAGACAGAAACCTGAATTTTTGTTGAAGCAAAATGCTAAAAATTTGTCGACTGGTTCCCGAGTTTTACTTCATCTTTAGTGTTGCAACAAAATCCCTGGCTCTTTCCTGGGATTTCTATTTTTGACTTCACCAAACATGTCGGGAGTGACTAAACTAACAAGGAGCTTATTCAGAAGAGGTTTTCTGCATTTTTGAGATCCGTCTCGCTTAGTTTTGATCCATTTTTGCCTTTCTAGCTTTCTTATTGTCGAGAATAAAACAAGCAGCGGACTATATGAACTGCTCGACCCTCAACATGTCGCGATAAAAGTATCTTCGATGTCCAAGTGCTGACATACTGTAGGGTTCTGGATTGAGACCAAGTCTAGAGATTCAGGCACAGGCGGGAAGTCAAGTAACACTATGTTGGCAACAGTGGCGAATTATCTCCGATTCAATTCTCTTTCACTGCAATTTTTAAGTTGTTTGGATCAAGTAAGCTTGTCATTTCAATATATTTTTGCACAAGGTTTGGTTGGTGAAAATCAGATTTATTCTAACGTGCAGAAAGTTTCCTTTCACACTAATATTGCATTTGAAAAAGTCCGTTTGAGCAACATCATAATGGGATTGTTTGACAGGAGTAGCCTGCAGTGGTGGCAAATATTGCAACTACTCCGGACATAAACGCAATTTATTATTTTACATGAGATGAAACATATTCGACTTGTGGTAATTCATAAGACTAAATAAATAAATCCTTCGAAAAAGCCTGGCTCATCAACGAGTGCATAACAATACAAATAGTCAGATATTGGTTTGTTGGGAAGCAACAGCTTGTAATCTAATATTTTCAGCATTTTCATTGCAAATTGTTTGAATATTTAATGTTTTTGCGGTTACGGTTTGGCGAAGAATGAATTATTTAAAAGTTTGTAATATCCCGTTTTGCTGCTCATAAGTGAAATTTGCGCGTAACCATGTGATCCTGACTTGCAACTAGTGTTTCCAACGCGAGTTTTCTAGAAACCGAACCTCGTCTGTTTTGGCCATTTTCTACTACACGAAACCCGTTGTTCTTCAACCTACACACCCGGATATTTTTCAAAAACCCTGGATTTCTGTTCCATTCAAATATTAGTAATTCTGATAATACTCAAGTTTTGGAGTGACGCATGCAACAGCCAAATTAGCACATTTGAACTTTCAACTATTGTCATGAGGCGCCAGTCTACAGGTTTTTCCTCGCTGACCATTGAGGACGTTCATTACTGGTCCGTTTGTATTATGGCTCAACTGACCTTCTTTGACGGATCTTGTCGTCAGTTTGCCTGTAAAAGGCGTCTAAGCGTGTGTTCACCACAGCGTGTATGCAAAAGCATGTATATCGCTTTTTTTGATACATATAATGTAATGGATACGTGAACAGTAACGGCTGGCTTTTCAGAAACTTTGTTCTTTTCGCTTGCCTAATCAAATGAGTACTGTGAGCTCGTTCTTGAATAGTTAGTCTATAGTCGCTATACTATAGTTACTAGTGAGTTCATTTTCAAGCTGTTTTGTGTTAGTTCATTTGCAAGCTGCAATTCATTGCAGAGGCGATTTGTTCATTTTCAGTTTGCAATGACTTTTAAGAAAATAAGTGACTTTTCATTAGAAGCGAATTGAACTTAATCTTTATCCATACAAAACATGGCAGACGTTCAGTTTCAAGGCGTTGGTAATCAATGAAAATCAGCAGTTTGGAGCCACGTCTTGTAAAACAAGGCTCAACAACACCAAAGTTCAATTTGCGCTCCGTTACGTCAGGTAGGTGATTGAAACACCAAATGTTTGATCACCCGTTTAAAATCAAAGCATAGAATCCATGTTCCATCAGAGCGAAGACCAAAAAATTATTTCGGCACAGAAAGACATCCGATCACAGACTGTGAAAAAGGAAATAAGTCTTTTTGAAACTACGAAAAAGAGAGGGCCGATAACCTTGAAAAACAGTGCCATGCTTTACGTACCATCAAGTCCTCATCAAGTGAAACGAGAGAGAACTTTTGTAGCAATGGGACTATTGGTCACAAACTAAGATACAGACTGATTGGTGATAGTATGCTTTGACTTTCACGTAATACAGAAATCAGTGAAAAACTGTACTTAATTTAAATTGCTAATAAATTAGGCATTGAACAGCAGTAGCAATTTCAAAATGATATTCATTCTTTATCGTGCAAAATCACATTGATTTCAAAACTGGAAAAACGCGTGATTTCGCGGTTTCTTTTTCTAAGCAACCCGAAACTTGGCTTTTAAAGTTTTGTGCCGAATTGGAAACACTACTTGCGGTTGGTATGAGCAAAACGACAGCCCATTTATTTACCAATTGTGAGATTGTTTAACAAATGCAAAAAATGAAAACAACAAAACTAATTCTCAAGATAGCAGAAGTAATTTTTGCGTTTTGAATACTGTAACTTCGGCAACTGCTACTGCCCTTGAACAAATTTTTAATTTACCATAATCGAAAAAACGTTCTTTAAGTAAAAGCCACAATGTTATATTTTTATCTTGATTTCAAATATGTCATATTTAGATTTAAAAAACAACACCAGTCTTCGTCTACAGGTTCAGAACAATTTGTTTCAAGATTAAATTCGGAAAGTAATGCAGAACCAAATTATCCAAGAAGACAGCGAGGTTTAGCAAACTGTTTTGTTTTAAAAATATGTGATTGCTTGCAGTTACACTTTTAATTTGATAGGAATTTGATGCTGTGTGGAAGCTTCACTCAAGGTGTCGCAAAAAATCATAAACTCTCATCATATCAAATGCTTTGCTTTGGTCAAATGAACAATAAGTCAAGCCATTAGGAACGTGTCTTTCATTAAAGTAAAATAGAAATTTCATGGTTCATACAACTTCGACATTGTTTTATTTTCCAGAAAACGCGCAAGATACCGGGACATTTTTGAATGTCTGCCATATTTTTGCCAGTTTCCTGAAACACCTTCTAATCGAAACCCAACAAATATTTCATTCATTAAATCCGCTATTTTGCTTCATTTTGGTCGTACTCATTAAATGTAAAAATTTTTGAGAGAAAAGATTACAGCCGATATCAAGTAGACGTGGGACATGTTTTGGTGGTGTCTGGTATCTCTACCGATCTCTTCCGTCATATCCATGACGTGCAACTACGTTAGCCCTGATCGAAACTGCATGGCGACAAACACCAACTTACGGCTGGGGTTTGATTTCGATTTTTTGTTAGGTTTGATTTCGGTGTTTTGTTATGCTCGCCTTCGGTGTCTCCTTGCTTGATTCTGTTTGAATTGCTTGCATTGAATCATTTGGCAACGCTGGGTGGCGATCTCGCCTATTTAAAGTTTAGCTCAGACGTTTGCTTGCAGATGACATGCGGTCTTCCCTTTCTTTTGAGAACACCTTTTCGCAACCGTTTCACTCCTAAAAAATTTATTCAGGTTGACTATTATGGAATCATGTTGTGCATACCCAGCGCTCTCAAGATGAACCGTTGGTACCAGTTGATGATCTGTATATTGGGCTACGTGTTTCCATTGCTGCTTATTCTGTTCTGCTACGTGGGCGTGTTGAGCACATTGCGAAAAAGCGCCCAAAACCTACCGAAACCTTCTCGCAGCAAAAACAGAATGGACTCGCGGAAACGAGTAACGACAATCGTGGTGATAATTGTAAGTACGCGCGTACATGTAAGGTGTGATGCGACGTTGCTTTTGGAAAATTATTAGAAAAGGTTATGTTTTAACGTGTAGCCGTCATGCCATTGGTGCAGTTCAAAAAAGCTGAGAACGCTTTTACAAAAAATGAGATAAGAGATGCTTTGCTTATTTAAAAATACTTAAAACGCTTTGCTAAGAATTTAGAAAGAATGACAATGACAACATCATTAGTTCTGATGTTTTGATGCCGCAGCAAAAGTTTGAAAACGGCAATTCCTAGAAAAGGACACGAAGAATTCCCCACTCCCCATATGCACCAATACTTCATGTGCATCGATAATGACATTTTTGTTTCCTTTGCGATTCATTTCGTCCGCAAGAGAATTGCTCAACCCACAAATGTGTTTGTCTGCATCTTTTCTCCACACCTAGTCAAAGGATGTATGATAACACTGCGCACATTTGATCTCTGCACCAGTGGTTGTCAAACAGGACGTTGCAGAGCGAGTATTGTGTTCGATGCTTCACATTTCCAAAGCTATTGCGCAACTTTTAACTCATGAAATCAAACTTACGGTCTGAGGCAAGACGAAAACTCACCCACTGGACATAAAATCCCTTGCAGATGTTAAATAAACACCAGTACTAATGGGGATAACACTGCAGTCGGAAAGAGCTGTGCCAAAATAATCCATAATATATTGCTCGAAGACTGGACATCGCAGACGTTTGGAGTTTTCATTTCTAAGCCTTTGCTAAGTAACTCCAGCTTAACATTTTTGGAGCGGCTTTTTTTTAAATAACAAGCTGACTGTCATGAAAACAAAGCCGTTGAGAGCATCTGTAGTCTACAAGATCCCTACACTTGTTCTGTCGTCCCAGAAAAAAAACAGTGCAGTTACTTGGAGTGACTTACTGCAAAGAGGCGTAACTGAATGAAAATAAAAGTGACGGGCTCCAAACCTGCTAGTGAATGATTCCCAAAATTTTTCAAGTCTTTAAATCCTTGACGTCATTCTCCATTTTTGCAAGATTTTCAGCTAAATTTGGAGGTGTTTCTGTCTTTCCAAAAACTCCGAGGTATTAAATCTGTGGGGCTATTTTGAAGCAGTGGTGTTTCTTATTTTTTCAGGTCCTGCTATTTGCAATCGACTGGTTCCTGCATCATATGACCACGCTTTGGCGAATGTTTGGCGGCTTTCCTTTCACACCCGTTACTTACGTCATTACTGTCCTGGCCCACTGCATGTCGTACGCCAACTCGAGCTTGAACCCAGTTGTTTACGCCTTCGTTTCGCAAACCTTCCGCAAAGATTTTAAGCGGGCGTGCACTTGCCAGTACATCAGCGACGCCGTGGGTAGTTTCAAGGCCTATTCGCAACGCATGGTCTCCAGCATCAACACAAAGCTGAGAAATACCAACGCCAGAGGGCGCTCGGCAGACGCAGGAGAAAACGTGACGCCGGCGATCCTGCTCCCGCGTCACCCGGTCATTTCTGCCGCATCGCGTCGCCACGACGGACCCTACGAGGTAATTGTCGATCAGCACGCCACGTCGATGTTTCTACTCACTCCCGTTCCCACGCCGAAAGCTGCAAGTCGAACTATGCGAAGCTTCGACACCTTCAATACTTCTCGTGATCCCAGCCCTGATCGTAAAACCCTCGAAGGGCGAGGAGGAGACAGGCTGGCGGCGACCACCAATGGCGTCGCTTCCAGTGAAAAGCAGTTGTACGAGGAAACGTTGTTACTTGTCAACCGGGAGGAACCACTTGAAACTTCGTTACGGCTGGACAATCGTCCCTCAAACGATGCAAAGATCTGATTAAATTTGCTTTAACAGATGAAGCAAACTTGCCCGCTGCGGCTATAACTGCAATGGATATGCTGCTTTTTGAAACGCTGTTGTGACATGACGAACGACAAAACAGAGTGAACGACTCCTTCCTACCAAATAGGGATAAAAGTCTGCTTGGACAGACGCAATGAGAATTTGTGGCTGTCTTGGCGATGGATATTCGTGGCTGTCTTGGAGGTGGTCATTTGTGGCTGTCTCGGAGATGGTCATTCGCCCTTAGCGCTGTTAGCAGTTACAACAGAGAGCATTCAAAATACTGCGAAATTTGCAATTTTTTTAGATATTTAAAAGTCAAATTGCATTGCTGCTCTTTTTGTAATTTGGCTGCAACTTTGGCTATTTTCGCCAAACGCCTGTATTGCACGCTGCCCACTCTCCTTTACAAAAAGCTCGGTTTGCTTATAATGTCTTTTTTTGCTGAGACAAAGTAGAGAACAACTTTCATAGGATTCGAACCGTTTCTTTTCACAGGGTTGTTTGTGATGTGGGTGATTATGTCGACGGCTCGCTTGTCTCTTTGTTGTTTGACTTCTTCTTCGTTCATGCATTGAACTGGTCAGTGTTTATGACAAATAAACGGGGAGGCACAGTTTCTTAAACCGGCATGGAGGAACAAATTCAGGAAAAGAGAGAATTTGCGGGTTTGAGCCGGGCTTCAAAGCTTGAAACGTCTAAGCGTTTGTCTCAACTCCGTCAAAATTAAACTCCGGAACTGAGTTGACAAAAAAAATGAACTTAATTCAATTTTGGCTAAAGTCTTTCTTGTGTTCTTGAGGTGATCGAAATTATCTTAAGGCCTGTTTTTATAAAAGATATTACACGCTGTCCAGTTAAAAGAACAACTGTCTAGGATTGTCTTTTTGATATAAAAACCAGCTTGCTGGCTTTTATTTCAAAGTTCAAAACTTTTTATGTCCAAATAGAACCGAACCTTTGAAAATATAAATGCATTTTGAGCATTTCCTTGAAAATATAAACGCATTCCTTTGAAAATATAGATGCATTTTGAGCATTAAGCATTCCTGTTGGAGGAACTGAATAATTAAAAACAAAACGAATCGGCAAATTGGTCTTTGCTAAGGAGGATGTGATTGCATTTGAGTGGCAATCATATTGGATGACAACAATGTATTGACCTTATGACTTGTGGAATTTTCAATGTATTCCAAAAAATTTCATTAAATAATCGGCAAAATCATGAAAGCCCAAATATGTGGGCTAACTTTGTTGTTTAATTGGTCAATTGTAACACATTACAGAAGAATAAGTTCATCGTTCGTATAACGGGGAAAGTTAAGGTTGATTTTATTGATTAGTAAAACATTTTTACAAATTTGTCTTGGGCTGACATGTGTCCTTTTTCATCTAGGGCTAATTTGTGGCAAATCCAACCTGATTAAATTCTGTTTGATTGTTTTATGTTGTTTTTTTCTCCAATGCACAATAAATTGCAAAAACAAAACTTTTATGAGTTTGTTGAATTGGTGTTTTCGTTTTCAGGCATTGTGCTTCCGTCCCAGCGTCAATCAAACATCTTTCTCGTTTCCTGCTGCTCAAATTTTTTGTCTAAAATAAATGGAAATGAGGTTTGAAATTTTCACAGAAAACAAGCTAAATTGAGATATTCACCTGAGAAACAACTATTTGAGCAAGAATTCAGATAGATTTGTAATCTTTGTAGGACGCTAATAAAAATGTTGTACAAAATGAGCCATTTAACCACCCGAACTGAAAGGATAAATCAAACCACGAAATACTTCTCACAGCACAGAACGCTAAAAATGTATTTCCATCAACAGTTAGGAAACTTCAATTTTTTTATGGTCAAGTCCATGAAAAGTAACTTAAAAAAGTTGCATGTGTATATGAGAATCAGTTTCCAGTTTCGTCATGATTTTTGCATTGTGAATCAACTCTGTCTCGAATGAATCCAGATTTTCGTACAACTTGAGTATTCCAGCGTCATCTTAAAGATTAACAATAACTTAGGTTTATGAAGGAGCATGGACAAAAATAACGGTGCCAAATTTTGTAGTGGCGCAAGCCACTACATGCGGAGAGGCAGTCGAAGGCATAACATCCCCGATGGTGTGAAAACCATCGGAAGCTTCCTTTGGCCGAACAGGTAGGGGCGAAGCAAAACGATCCAAAATTTTGAGAATGAATTGATGACTCATACAGCACTCAGCAAGCTACTGCGTTAAATGTTTTTTGTTAAAATAAACAGCAAAATAAGACTGGGTCAATTTTCTAAATTTTTTGTACGTTTAATGCGACCAACAGAAGATTGATGAAAATGTTTTTGAATCTGCAAAGTGCGAAAGTTAGGCAAAATTTCCATATTCATACCAACAAAAAGCCAGTTATTGCAGGATGCTTGAAAATTTAACGAACTTGGTTTTTTGATCGACAAGTTCTTACAGTTTACACTTTGGCATGTGGACAGTTTACTTAGTTTCCCGGATCGCCTTTCACATCGCTTTTGTTACCTTTCAGGCAATATAGGAGCAATTACACTCGGATGATTTAATGACTTCAATTCGCAGTTTATCAAATTAAACCCAGGCTCTGCTTCCTCGAAACTGTTGTTCTTCGTACTTTGAAATGATCAGCATACAAGGGTATAGGTTTACCAGAACCATGTTAATCGTCGACCATTATAAGACATACGAAGGCATTGTAATATTTGCAATAAAACTTTTTTATTCTCTGTATTAACCTTCTTGCACAGTACGAAACTTCTTGTACAGTCCGAGTTAAAAAAAAACTGTTTCAGAGAAAGTACTTCAAAACATTTATTGCATTTCCGGTTTTTGCAAGCATGTTGAAAAGTCACCCGCAAAATTATTTTGTTGTTGAAAGAAAACCTAAAGTCATGTGCGGTTTTTGCAGACTTCTGACAACATCTACAGCCGTTCGGAAATTGTTTTCTCAAAGTCGGTCGGTATGCGTAAACAGTATTTAAACCCACTTTCTCCCAAAGCAGTTAAGATATCGCTTCCAGTGTTTGTTTCAGAGCAGGCATATATGTGAAGAAAATTCTGGCAATAATGGACAACAGAATTGCATAGACTGCAGTGGTCAACAGCTGAAAACAAATAAGACTGCGCTGAGTGCGACTGTTCGTGCGTGCGCCTTGAGCTCTAGGACCAGAAATGCAGTTATACGTCTTGAGTTCAGTAAGTGCTTCATGACATTCTCAAACAAATGTGCACCATTTCAATGAAATATTACTGTATTACAGTAAGACCATCTCGTCATGTGTGACCGTGGAAAGTGCTGTGAACGGGAAACGAATGAAAGCACAGCACACACTGAACAACGCATAACGTGCATGCAGGGGCGAACGAGGGGAGCAAGAGGGGCACAGTGCCCCGGCCGCCGAATAGCTATGGGGGCACCACATCACTGGGGGACACCGAAAAGTCACTAACAATGTCACAAGTACATCCTTCAATGCAGTACATTTGCTTCCGAAAGACCTTAGGTTCGAACATGGGAGTGACAATCTTGTTTCTTTCCCTGAGCGCCATCTATCCTCGGTATGCCCCTGCGTTCATGTGTCATTTGAACAACGCATAGGAAGGCAAAAGCAGTGACGCTGAGCTGGGATTCGTTTAGAGCAGTGGTCAACCTTTTCAACGCGGCGGCACTCTACAAAAATGTAAACATTTACGCGGTAGAATTTTACGGAATTAATACCATAAATGTGTTTAAGACTTTCGTTAGTTTTGATGAAATTGCTGTGTCTGCTTTCGAGTGCAGATCAAACTGGTGGGAGGCTTCAATGACCTCAAGCAAACTCGCATTTCACCGTCAATATCAATAAGTATCTCACTTTTTATGTCTATAATTTCACTCAGTGCTGAAAATCCATATTCGCCAAGCCATGAAGATGCAAACGGTAAGATAATTTTGACAGCTTTCAAGCTGATTGTTGGATAAGATTCCCTCGTGGAAAACCAAAAGTCATCCAAAATCTGTTGGGAAAATGTTGATCGATAGAAAATGTTGTTTCGCCATTCACTGAGCTCTTCTTCTTCCGTAGATAGACTGGTAGTTTCGTTTTTTTCCGAATGGATTAATTACCAATTTATAGATTTTTATGCAGTTCTTGGAAAAAATTTCAAACTGATAACTGTAGATTAGTCGGTCTGTTCAATATATCTGAAAAAATTCTCATTTTTACGGAGATTCATCAACAGTAGGAAACCCATCGAAAGTTTCCCTTGAAAATTTTATTTTCCACAATATCAATTTTTCGTCACATAATTTTGAAGTTGTTGCAATTGTATCTTCCGATGGCCCTTGTAAAGTTAAAATTAGACTGTACAGTTTTTCGAACAAATCTGAAAGAAAATGCATTTTCAACTACGAAAGTTCATCATGAATAAATAAGGAATTGTCTTTTGTTTAAATTTCTACGAAATAAATAAAATCATGTTTCACTTGGCACAAGCGCTTTAACACTTTCCTTTGGAAAGCCAAGGAACCCATCGCTTTACAAAGTTTAGAAAAAAGTCGACTTTGAAGANGTCAAGATTTTATNGAGTTTACCACTTGGATAACCTGACTCACAACTGGATGCAAATTTGTTGACAAAGCTTTGGAGACGAGAGCTTCTCTGTCAATCATGCAAAATACAGTACAATGACGTTTGGAAATTTTGGCACATGCACGTAAACATCCTTTATTTCTTTCTTGTACAGAACAAATGTATCCTCTCTTCTAGCCATAGGCGTCGGAAGGGGGAGAGGGGAAACCCCACTATTGCACACCCCTGGAAGAAACCCTCCCGACGCCCATGCTTGCAGTTTTCAATTATTTTCAAAGCAACCATTGGTTACAAACTTTGCTTTTTCTATGAATGGAATGTAAGCAAGAAGGTGCGCTTTTCCGGTGTGATCAGTAGATTCGTCCACTTGTAGAGCCCGTAACTAGGGCTCAAAGCAAGCGTTGTTGAAGCAAACGTGCTCTGCATCTTTCAAAATCTTGGAACACGCATGAAAATTTCTCGCGGCGACTTAGTGTCTTGTGAGGCTCAGGTTGAAAAATCCTACTTTAGCGTGATCCAGATATTGTCTATTGTTGCAGTCTTCTCCAAAAGAAGACCACAACACATTTAGGACAACTCTGCAAGAGCACTGGTGAATTTGGCCGGAGTGCCCAAGGCACGCCCAAGTTAACAATTAAGAAACTTAGACCCGCCCGTTTCGCTCGACCCGCTCAGTT
>JGI24159J19872_10001833_pt1 | contig 24300 bp, 17 predicted proteins | sample Ectturendosymbi4_FD_19872 | JGI IMG/M metagenome (IMG submission 19872)
TCGGACTTACTGCAATTAGCAATGCCTCCCATGCAACAATGTTATGGTCTGATCATACCAGCAAACCTTTTCCTACATAAAGGCTGCTGACAAGGTTCTGTAACATAGTTTTTTGGCACAGTAGACAACTTGCATGACAATCAATCTTTTTGGGCAATCAATCACTTAGCATTTTGAGATTACATTGCTTCATTAACAACTACTGAGTAGTCCTGTCTGGACGTAATCCATGTAACAGATTGTACTTATATTGATAGGTAAACATTACGGACACAATAGTGAAATCTATACCATTGACAGAATTTAAAAAAATTGAAAACAAAAAATTTGAAGTCTTTCAAAGTCTACCAACAACAAATGTGAAATATAAAATTTTGAGTAATTTCTTCACATGCTGTTAAACTATGAGATCATTTGAAAAAATTGATCAAGAAAATAAATTGCATATTCATAAAAAAATTTTGGAACACTTTGGACAAGGTACATATTTAGCTACATGTCAAACCAGAGGATTTATGACTGCATTTGATGAATTATCACAACTAATAGAATATGACATTTTGAAAGTGAGGTGATCTGCATACCCTCTGATCTGTAATACATCCCAAAAATTTCTGGCAATTTTACCTTATCATTAGTACAGGCAGCTAAATATTTATGTAGTTTTTCCTAGCAATTGAACTGTTTCCTACTTTTATCAGAAACCCTTCATTACAATTCAGTAATCTCCTTATTTTGAACTTTTTCACTATTCATGTCAGATAAGGTTACGTTCGTATCATCTGCAAATAGTTTTGTACGCGTCATTCATAAAGATAAATCATTCATGTGTGTGGCAGAACTTCAACAGATCGGATGATTGCTTTGAAAAAATTCAAAGAGCTCTGGTGAAGGTGAAAGTCATTAAGTTGGCCAATCGCGAGAAGAATGTACTTTGTATTCCCATCAAGTTCCAAAAGAAGATGTGGTCGATTTTTGCTACAGTTTCATCTGCAAAGGCTTCCAAATGGGAGTAATATTTACCACCTGCTTATTCGCTCCCCACAAAGGTCGGTCTGTCTTTGAAAGAGCAGATTTGATAAAAATCTGAAGCCAAGTCAGGTGTTGCCATTCTGGGCGAGAGGGAACCTGGGAATAATTATGGTTATAGGGTATTCCGGTTTCCCCAAAACAGTAGAATTCCCAACTGCAGTACCATCATCAGCTGCAGTTTAGCTTCATGACCAGAACGTGGCACCATTTATGTACAAAACAAACAAACTCATTTGTGTATATGAGAAACAAAAAGAAACCATATGTGGAGCCCTAAGGATTGTCCTAAGAGACATAAAAGTGATTTAATGAGACCCCATTTGTAATTGTTCATTAGGGTAACTCCATGTATGATCAACTTGGCCTTGTAACTGCTAGGTTAAATTATCTTGTAGAGTTTTCAAAAATATGAAAAAAAGAAAATATCTTGAATTGTTTTTGAGTTATGCGAGTTTGAAGTTGAGCCTAATATGGGGGTTTAGGGTTGTGTGCTGGTCACACTTAATGATTTTTTTCTGAAGCTATCATTCCTAAACCATTCATACTTATCAGAGGGTTTGATGAAAGAATGTTATGTCATTTACAACTTACCTAAATAGTTGAATTCATTGCTTTACAATACTGATTTGCATGTTACCTTGCTACAAATCAGTTCAATGAATTTTATGAATCTACCAGTAACTTTTGCAAATCATGCTTTATTTAGATTTTTGATTAGGAATTGATATAAGCCATATATTTTTGTTATGATGGAGTGTTGCGGCACTGGACACAGTTTGAAACCAGATTGTGACAAAAGTATGAACACAGCAAATAAACAGACTATTAGCTTTGAACTCATTGTCCTCTGTAGACCAAGAGTTTGTTCTGTGTAGGACCTTAATTTTATGCTGTTTCCAGGCTAAAAACATTAGAACCAGTACCCAAAATCACAATATTCAATAAAAACGTACATTTACTTTTGCTGAGCGCATGTTGACAAATTCCCATACATAGATCTACATGTAGCTAGAGCGGAAATGTTAAAGATTCTGGTAAGTACTTCATGTTATTTTCACTCCCACTTTTCTTATGAGGGTAGTGGGGGCAGCAGCCATGAGGCCTTGAAATTTCTCAGTCAACACTAATCTCAGATAGTTCTGTTGGCTCCACACCAAGGTGAGACCAAGCAAGATTAGAGATGTGGTCACTCCACCTGGTCCTTCGACGACCTGTGGACTCCTTCCTCATGGATGTTGCGAGCAGGTCTTGCCTCACCTATCTTTCCTGGGGCGTTCAGGTCACACGGCCAAAGCAATGTAGCTGTCACTCCAGGAACACTTTGCAAAATCTCATCTCTCCTGCTTTCACTTGGGTAACACTGTTTCAGTCATTATCCACAATTCATGACCATAGGCAAAGATCACAACTAAGACCGATTTAAAAACTGACAGGTTTGTTGTGCTTGAAAGCTGTTTTGTGACCACAAAGCAATAAAGCTCATGCATAACTGCATTTGCTCTAACAATCAGTATGTCAATCTTCCTGTTCCATCTTTCGCCACATGTAAATACTACCACAACGTGATTGAACTTCTCGACCTGCTACAGTGTTTTCTGCTTACGTGCAACATGTACTGGTTTGGGTTTCTGGAGGGGCATACTACTTTTAATACTTTGTCCTTTTAAGTGTTGATTTTCATTCCCACTTGGTCACAGGCAGCAGAAAACCACTAAAGTGCATGTTGAAGATCCTGTTCGAAGATGCAAGATGTACCAAATCATTTGCAAAAACCGAACAGTTGATCCTGCAGCTTCCAGCAGTGATACTCTTGAGTCAATGGTTACTGTCTATCTAATTCACATAAACTGTGAAGGAGAATGGCGACAGCACACACCCTTGTTGGAGTCCAGCATTTCCTGTGAACAAAAAGCACACTGGGTGCCCTCCAGCTTTGGTTCAATTATTTCGCAGCTTCTTTTTTTCTTTACACACAGTTTTCCAGGAACGCTAATGGGAGACGCCTTGGTAGTCAGTGCATTCAAGGATGATCACCATAGTTTGCCTATCTTTTAGTGCCCTCCCAGAACACCAGGGCCACTTGACACACATGAGCCAATCAAAAAAACTTCTCAATTCAAGGCTTTGAGCATTATTGGTCAGATTTCATTACAACATCCAGTGTTTTGACAGATAGGAAGACTTTGGCTGCAGTGATGGCACTTTCCTTCTGCAAACGCAACTCCTGTGTGTCTGATAGTGCAATAATGACAGGGTTTGAAATATCTTTGAAACACTGCCTCCATCTGCAAAGACTGTCCCACTTGTTGTTGAGTACACCATTTTGGCCTTCTTTGGATCTTGCATAAAAAGATCTTTTGAAAACTGGATGGTTTGCCAGTCACTGGAATCCAATTTATGCCCAAAAATCTCCCAAAATTGCATTTAGGACTTTTTCACTGTGAGGGCTGCAGATTTTCACACCTCAGCATGAATGCAAAGAAGAGTTGGCTTTGTTCTGAAACCATGCCTTGTAGGCCACTTTCTTTGCTTGAATTGCATCTTTCATATTTTGGTTCCACTGCTCACGAAGTCATTTCTGTCGACATACCTGAGCAGCAGATGAAGCTACAGCTTCCACTCTGCTTCTGCATTCCAAGAGCTCTTGGAACAAAGATGGTATTCTGTCTGCATAGGTCTTTTTCAGACATTTACTAGGGCCTACCACTTCATTCAGGAGGACCTCATGATCCCACACATTTCTGTAGGACCTGTTGGATTTAAGCCATAATTTGCTACCAGGTGGGGATTGGTCGACAGTTCTGCACCCCTTTTGACATGAATGTACAACAATGAACAGAACAAGCCAGCTGGAACTATGCAAAAATAAATTAGTCACTGTTGATACAGTGAATGTCTGTACCAGGTATACTAGTGTGCATCTGTGTGCTAGAAGAAATTGTCCATTATGCACAGGGCATCATTACAGCACAGTTGCAGCAAGAGCCTTACATTGTCATTTACGTCAGCACCACCATGTCGGCCAATTACATCCAGCAATACCCCAACATTGTTACCAAGATGTGCATTAGTTTCCCAAAAGGATTGTGGACTCATTAGTTTTAACCATCAGAGCATCAGTAACATCTTCCCCAAATTCCGGATACAGTGCACTTGAGTGCCGGTTGTATACTTGCATAAAACACATGGAGCAGTCTAACAACGTCAACTTTCATATACACATGCTTTCTAATTGTGTGATCCATTTATGAATCTTCATTCCAACCTGGGAAGCTTTGCCAACTCAACACCAGAACAAGATTTTCTCATCATCCAGCACTAGCGTAAAAAACATGCCACTTAGTCAAAAAGATGCCAACAACATCCAATCAATATCATTTGGTTTATCGACTAGTTCTTGCTATTTTCTTGTGAGTGAAGAGACATCCAGTTTCAAATTACTAGCTTATGGCGAGTTCACGATTAATGCATAGCATTCGAAGTACCAGCACTCTAGACTGTACCCATTAACCTCCCAAGATGCGTAGCACGCAAAACTTGGCATCTTCATTTGTGGATGGCTGATGTGGGGAGTGTCATGAAATTTTCAATTGTGCTCTTCTGCCCAAAGCCGAGTATATTCCTAGGTCACGTGTTATGAAACAATAAGTCAGAGAAGGTGTAAAAAACAAACTAATAAGCTAATAAGTCTTTTTAACACTTTGGCGTCCGGTACTGTTCGAGGATTTTGCGCCAAAAAACGGATTGCACGTGGCTTTGTGCGTGTGTAACTCTGGTGCCAAATGCGGTAGAGAGCTGTTCAACGGCTCAAAAGACTCGGCAAGTTTTCCAGCCTGCACTCAAAAAAAATTTATTGGCTGGAGGTGCAGATTTTTTGTGAGTGATGTCAAAAGTGGAGGACTTTTAGGCCACCTTGGCCCACTTTACCTGGCCCTGGGTGCCAACCATTAGGTGATAGTATTTCGCTGAAGTTTGACTACAATCCGAGTTGTTTGATACTTTGGGTGACTTGCTGGGGTTTCGGGTTCAAAATTTATGATCTAAAATAACAAAAATATTTTGACGAATTAGCTAATTAGATGATTAATTAGTTTGTTTATTTTATATCATAACTTTTGAACCAGAAACGCTAGAAGTCGATCAAAGGCTCAATAGACTCAGACTCGAGCCTAGTTTCCAATGGAAACTTCAGCGAAATACTTTGGTCTAGCAGTTGGGCCCTAGGCCAGGTAACATGAGCCAAAATGGCCGCAAAACTACTTTACTTATGACGTCACACACAAAAAATCTGCAACCCCCAACCAAAAAATTTTTTGAGTGCAGACTAGATGACTGGCCAATCTGTTTGAGCCCTTGAACAGCTCTCTAGCACAATCGGCGGAGGAGCTATGGTGTTGGTAAGGCAACAGGAAACTGCTGGTTTTAGGCCGATTTCAAATTACGAATACATTGTACCCTGGCTCTCAAAGTGTTAAAAAACACCTCGCCCATAATTTGTTTAAGGTTAACATCTTTTCTGCCAGTAGGTCTCAGCCTAAATCAAGCAGTTTGCACCTGTCTAGTTAACTGCACAACTTGCCAGGTGATTGTGCTAAAGAGCTGTTATAACACTCAAAAGACTTGACAAGTCTTCGAGTCTCCAATGAAAAAATTTTTTTGGCTTTCACATTTACTGTGGGTGACATCATAAGCAGGGGCGCATCCAAGGTGTCTGTTTGGCTGTCATGACAGACCTTTGTACTGCGGATAGGCTACTCAGCATTAAAGCCGATGATAAAATATCAAACGATGTCACCGCAGGTCTCTAATGTGGGTATTTTGGAACAGACAACAGCCTATATTGCACTTCTAATCTTGCATAGTACTATTACGGAACAACAACGTCCCTGCCTTGTCTAAATGGCGCCTGTGCAATGACATGAAGCAATTCACATTATTGAACACTTTAAATTGATATTGCGTCAAACACAAGTGTTTCAGAATTTCCTCCTCTGGCAGTGCCAACTCCAATGCAAGCAAAGCTGTCAAAAGCTCGTACACTGCCACACACACACAGAGCTGTTTTGTAATATTTCGCTTCAGGGCGAGATGACAGTGTGCAATCATGATCATTTTGTTTTGCAGTTTCGGCCTAAATTTTATCTGCTGTTTACACCTACTAGGTTATCACTAAATCAAATAAGTTTAGGCCTTCCTCAGCATCATGCCAAGTAATGCGGGTTCGGTTCAACTTCATCTATATTTATGAGAGGAATTTCTCATAATGAAAAGCTCGACAGCTAGCCTCAGAAATGGTGATCGCATTATCTGAACAAAATATCAGTCAAGCATTGTATTTCAAAATAGCTTTTTTAGAATTGAGCAGTTGATGATGTTGTTTTCTGCGCAAAATGTCCTATATTGATTTTGAGTAAGTCACTTTTACGTTACGATGCACTGTAAAATCATCACAGCAATAAGCAACTCAATCATTCTTGTCCGAGGCAGTGATTTCGCAAGTATATTTATAACACCGCCATCTTTGATAAACAGCGCTCCACAGACGCATTTGTGCAGCTGATTGTCAGCTTCAATTTTATAAGTGTATGTACATATGAATAATTAGCTGTCATTGCTGTATGGCTGACATTTTCTGAATGTTCGACAAGCTAAGTATCTTTTCAGCACCATGTTCCTAAGAACAAATATTGATTGTGATGTAATACATGCGCTGTGACCAAAGACAGTGATAATTTGGAAATCTTTCCTTGTGTGTTTCGACAATAGGTCAATACCACTATCCATTCTAAATAGTTAGTTGCGCTAGGTTATTAGCCCTACTAATCAAGTTTGATTGATTGGATTTTAGGTAGACCTTGATCGATAAGGCTTTTTCGGGCCGATACCGATGTTATTTTTCATTGCCAATAACCGATCCTGATATTTTGCAACACTCAAATCAAAGTTGAAAGACAATACTTCATTGCGATGAAGAAGCGTTTAACATAGAATTCTGCGCAAACCTGGGTCATGAAGATAGTCAAAAACCACAGATTTGTTGGTAGGCAGCCATCTGCTTACCGCACAAAACCTGGGAACAAATGTTACGTCATAGACTGGTTTATTGGGACAATTGCGGAGTGGATTAAATATTGAGCACTACTTGATGCATTCGGAGGGCTGCGCGTCATAAGAGACAGTGCAGTGCAGAGAATTTGCGTTAATTAATCAGAGATGAAGTAGCAACTTGGGTTTGTGATCACTCCATGCAGAAAACTAGCGCAGTGGCTTTTATGAGCAAATATTGCCGATATACTATATATCGGCAGAATTTTGCTGATATAATACTTTGGCAACATCGCAAAATTCATCGGTCGATTTCTAGTCTTAAGAGAAAGTGTAGTTTTATGCTGAAAAGTGATAACAAAAGCTGCCCTTCTGCGACAGACCTCTTTTTTCCAGGCTAGGTTCACCACTGATCATAAGTGGAGTAGTTTTAGGCCTTTTTGGCCCACTTCGTCGGTCCTGGGTCCAAACTGCTAGATGGTAGCATTTCATTCAAGTTTTTGTTGGAAACTAGGCTAAAATCCGAGTCTTTTGACACTTTAGATGATTTGTTGGGGTTTCGGGTTATAAAGTTATGTGAAAACAAAATAATTAATTACTCCCATATCTAGATAATTGATTTGTTGTTTTTAGGCCATAACTATCAAACCAGAAACACTAGAAAGTTGATCAAAGGCTCAAAAGACTCAGATTCTAGTCTAGTTTGCAATGAAAACTTCAGCAAAATACTTTGGTCTAGCGGTTGGGCCTAAGGCCAGGTCACCTGATCCAAAATGGCCAAAAACCTACCCACTTATGACGTCACTCACAAAAAACTGAACCCAAAACCAAATTTTTTTTTCCATTGTAGACTCAAAGACTTGCCAAGTCTTTCAAGGGTTTGAATAGCTCTCTAGCACAATCGACTGGCAAGTCATGGAGTTGCCAAGTGGCATGAAATTATCGGCTCAGTGTGTTTTTTAGGTGCGATAAATTCATGCACCAGCAGTGAGCGTGTTAGTATATAAGCAGTATGACATAAAATAGCAAAAATCCTTCTTGGAACTACTTTGCTATTTTCATAATCGCTCAATATAACTGATCTTTAACATGTACATTTGACATCTGAATTTGCTATCCTATAAAGCTTCTAACACGGGTGCAAAATGCAGTCGCACCCAGCGCAACCAAAAACTTGGGAGTGGGAAAATGGGATTTGCAGTGGCATAGCAGTGCATATAATATATGCATACTCTATAAAATAGAGTATAAGATTATGGCATGCCCCAGGTGGGCAGAGGCATATACATAATTAAAGGAGGATAGCCAACCTTATTTTGTCTGTACATATGTCAAAAAAGATAACCAATCTCATTCTTGTCTGCAAATGTCATAGAAAATAGCCAGGCCAAAAATAAATTGCACATTTTCTTTCCTAACTTGTTTACATTTTATACTTTGTGCATATGAATGCTGCATGGCAAAGCTTGCATGTGTGCGCTACTAAAATTCACACACAACTTTGCACCTCTGTTCTAATATCATTTTATCCAGGGTTTTTCAGGATGTTTTAGGGACCCGATTCGGGTCCCTAGAATCAGAGAAAATTATCATCGGGTCCCTAGAATCAGAGAAAATCAGGTTTCTAGAATCAGAGAAATCGGGTCCCTACAGGTCCATACCAGGTTCCTAACATATTCCTTAAAAAAATCTGATTTTAACATTAGAAGATGATTTCCTAATTAGTCTAGCTTCTGAACTGAAGATATTTAAAAAATCATGAAGTGTGACCAGCAATCACAACCCTACATCTCCTCAGTGGCAGAAACTTCAAACTGTAACTTAAAGCTTACATAAGATATATTCAACTTCTTTCATATTTTTGAAGCTCTACAAAATTATATTAAATTAAAAACATCTTAGAATAGTTGTTATAAATGTTCAAGAGGTTAGTGTGTGAAATGATCCAGTATTGAATAACAACATTCTTTTTCATCAAGCAAAAAAACAAGGACCAACAGTGGCAAAAGCCCTGTCCAAAGCTGAAATATATTCTGCTGCAGTTTAACAAAAAATTTATCTAAGTCATTAACTTTGAAAGACCTTTTTCAACTATTTAGTCACATGTCAGTGAAACACACAATGTTCAGCTAACATGCAAAGCAATCATCAAGCTAGCTAATTTTCAGTTTGGACATGGAATATCAGACCCGTAAATGGAAAAAATTACTAACACGTTGATGGCTGAAGACACATTAAAACATCTGCCACACCACCTGAATTACGTGAACCATTACATGTCTGTACACTAGCCAAAAAATTTCCACAGACTACACATAGTGGTGAAATATAGACAACTTTTAATAGACTCAGTGCCCAAGTAAACCCTTACAAAAGCATGAACACAATCCAGGTTCCTATGAAATTTGGAATATAGATTTACAGAATTTTTCAAGACCTTCTCCAGAATTTCTGCAGACCAAACTTTTCTTATTGACCTGCCCAGGTCATATACGGACACTATAATATTTAGCACGATATAATAAGATTATATCAATCTTGAATACACTCTTATGAAAATGAATGTGAAAAGATCAAGTCTGGGAAATTACCAAATTTTTTTCCGTACTTTCCAGACTGTGTAGGAACCCTGCCAATCACATGTTAGACTCTTGTCACAAGTTCAGTAGACGTTGCAAAAAAATTTGTACAACTGCGGCATGAAAACCAAATTTATGTGTTGCAAACAAAACCAGCACTGATCTAAGCAGAGTTACTACAAATATACGACCTTCAAATGAGCCTGCAGTTGCTGCTGGTGATGCTGCTGCATTGTTGTGCTTTGCAAATGAAAGTGTGCAAGAAGAACCTGTTAGAGCAAAACAATAATCTGAAACAACGCACTGTATTGAGCTGACCAAAAACATGACAGTGAAGTCTAAACAAATCCAACATATATTGCAAAGCTGCATTCTGTGTAACACACTTCACAGCTGAGCTCTCTGAATAGGAAACTTATTCAAGCAGGTCTAGATGTGGAAATGCAACAGTGCAGTCTTACAACGATACAAAAAATAAACTTTTCATTCATGCACGCTGCTTGAGCATCTGACTTTAAATGAAAGCTGCTATCTGAAAAAAAACACCCTTTTCCTTATAGTTATGAACAAAGGACTAAGATGTGTTTAAATATGTGAAACACGTTTCGCTATGAAATATATTCAGATGAATTCACTTATGTCACTCCAGTGACTTACAATTGAAAGCAAGTCTCACATTTTCATACTTTCCTTAAAACAGATATCAAACAAGAAGTGGTTGCTGGCACCTATCCCCAATCTGTCACTTCCTTATCACCCCTTTTTCTTTCCCAAACCCAAACCTTTCTACCACCCCCAGTGTGGCACCAACACTTTGGGAGCCACTAATTTATGGTGCTAAAAAAGGAATGTGCATTTTCTTGTGGTATCACTGTTTTGTCAGTGAGTGTGATATTGCTGGTAAAAATAACATACTTGAATTGTAGACCTTCAACACTTTGGCGTCTGGCTGCCTTTGGGGATTTTTGAAAAAAAAAACCACCGAAACACACGTGGCTTTGCATGGGAATTTCTCCCGTTTGGTAAGTGCTACGGGCCTGGTCAAAGCCTCAAAAGACGCGGCAAGTCTTCTAGTCTGCACTCAAAAAAATATTTTTGGTTGGGGGTGCGGATTTTTTGTGAGTTACGTTATAAGTGGAAGACTTTTAGTCCACCTTGGCCCACTTTATCTGGCCCTGGGCGCCAACTGTTACATGGTAGTATTTTGCTGAAGTTTTTATTGGAAACTAGGCTACAATCCGAGTTTTTTGATACTTTGGATGACCTGCTGGAGTTTCAGGATCAAAAGTTATGATCTAAAGTAGTAAAAATATTTGACTAATGAGCTAAATTAGATAATTAATTAATTTGTTTTTTTTTAGACTATAACTTTTGACCAGAAATGCTAGAAAGTCGATCAAAGGTTCAAAAGACTCAGACTCGAGCCTAGTTTCCAATGAAAACTTCAGCTAAACACTTTGGCCTAACCGTTGGGCCCTAGGCCAGGTAACATGAGCCAAAATGGCCCAAAATCTACTTCATTTATGACATCACTCACAAAAAATTTGTAGCCCTCAACCAAAAAAATTTTTTTCAGGTGCAGACCAGAAGCCTGGCTGATCCGTCTAAGCCCTTGAACAGCTCTCTAGCACAATCAGCAGAGGAGCTATGGCATTGGTAAGGCAACCGGAAACTGCTGTTTTTTAGGCCGAAATCGAAGTATGAATATATCGTATGCCGGCTCTCAAAGTGTTAAGACCATGTCTAAACAGAGCATTCCCATTAAAAATTACACTCCATCTGGTCACTAACTAAAAATGCAGGATACCAGTGACTCCTAAACTATGGTACGCAAAGATCTTCCAAGTGGTATAGGACAAACTTATTGAGGTTTACTTGAAATCAAACAGTATAACAGTATATGAACTTTTAGTCAGCATTGTAAACATTATTTTGATTCACACCAATGAAGCAGAGTGTGAAATTTAATGCTCTATTTGAAACAGCACACAACAGGCTTTATCAGATCAAATGAGACAACAAAAGTCCCCCAAACAGAAAGGGTACAATTTCTGTAATGTAGAGATATAAATGTTAGAAGCAAAGAAGTAGACAGCAAAACTATGTGGAGCATTCAATCAGGTAGGAGTGGAATAAAACCAAGCTGAAAATATGACATAAAACACAATCAATACACAATCAGTTTATTCAGGGCCAAACACTGCAACTTTGTAAACCTTTGGAATGAGATCTGAAGTTTTCTCAATAATAATGTCAGGTGTAGAATTGATCAAAAATGATTCGAAGTGTCTTATCCTAAAGTCATTTCTAATGTAACAATCTTGAGTTTTTAGACCTGGTATGTCAGTGACTTAACTCTAATGCATGTCCTGCAAGAGCACTTTTTATGGATGTAAATTTTTACTGGAACCTGCATACTCCTACCAATCAACTGCTGATTGCAGCCACCACACAGAATCCAGAAGACACAGTGGCAGATCCATAAATTTGGCAGCCTGAGGCAAAGATTTTGAGGGAATCCCTTCAACAGAAGTAAACACTCAGGGTACTTAAAAAATCACAGCAATTATGAAACTTACTTATATACAATGTATATCATACATCACATGGTATGTGTGTTGCATATCCTGCAATTTGAAACTACTCATGCATTTAGTTATAATAACCTATACAACAAATACCTTGCTAAATAGATCCTTGCAAGACTCAGATTGATTTATGAAAATCTACAGGTCAAAACAATCTTGCTTTCACTTTCCTGCTGACTTGAAAATGATTCTTGCACTGAAACTACTTGTGACCACTCTTAACCACAGTACAAAAGCCTAGAGACTTGACACACTAATCTAAATACTTAGCAAGAGGAAAGGTCTACCATGGCACCACATAGCAAGATGTTATTTGAAGGACGTAGCTCAACATGCTTCGGCACTTTTTAAATAGAACGGCCAGGCACTTTTTAAATAAAACTACCCAAATTGGCACTGAATGAAGTTGCAGTTGTAAATCGATTATAGAGTTGTATCTTGCAAAAAGTAATACGTTGGGGATAACCTGTTGATGCCTGAGTGAATTTCCAGCATTGTTATGAAGAAGAATTGGCACAAAAACAGATGTATGCCACAAAACTGAAACATTTTGAGAAAGGAAAGACCAAAGGCATTTCAAAAAAAAGGTGCCCAAGGCAAGTGCCTAAGAATTAATTAAGATTTTCGTCCTAGTTTATTTAAAAAGAAAATAACAAGTAAATTGCTACTTGAAATTTTTTCTCAGGCCCTCATGACATCATCTAAAATCCCTTCACCTTCATCAGTTGTGACATCACACCAAAAATAAATTAAAACCTAAAACTTCTCATTTATTTCAAAAATTGGAACTAGAAGACTTTACGCATCTTTGTACGGTTTGAATAACTCATAGCTCTATTGGTTGGTGTGTTATGGCCAAATATGTTCAAACCACAATTGTGTCTTGTGTGGGTGTTAAAGGGTTCCACCACTAAGTAGACAGTGTTTTGGTGATCGTGAAGGTTGATAGGATCTTCCACAATTCATAGCATGTCCTTAGTCTTGCATTCCAAAAGTCCAAATGCAGCTGAGCCCTGAGTGTGACACAAGCAACCACAACAGTTAAAAGCTCTACCTTTTCTGTAGGCTTTCGAGGAATCAGTCATTTGTGCTCTGCTTTCATCTTTCAGCAATGATTCAAACTTGAACATATCTGTATTCAAGTATGTACTCAGTCTCCACAATGGGGGTAAGCAAAGAATCTGTACGGCATAATGCCGTTAGTTAGATTCCTTGTTTTACCCCCATCTTGAGAGTACATACTTGAATGTGACCCCAAATATCCTCATTTTAATTAGTGGATTTCATAGTAATTTCATAGTGAAAATGCATTGAGCGTCATCATCAAACTCTAAAAGTGTTATGAAATGTAATGATCTACAAATTTTGTTCTAGGTTTAGGCTTTCTTACTGCTGTTGCGATTCGTGGAGGAAGTATGCTTTGAATAGAATGGCTTCATCTTTGGTAAACTATCATGATGGAGGTGTGCGTTTTGAATCAAATGGCTGGACTTCCAAAAAGTTGGGTAATGTGACATATTGGCTCACCAAGCCCAGCTGCAATCACAGTTCTTAGAAAAAAAGTTCAGTGGAAAATAAAACAATTTAACTGGAGCAGCACATGAAGAAAGTCGATTCAAGCTGAGAGTAAATTTTTTATTAACTGCATAAAAATTTCTAAAAGGCAGAGTGTTGCTGTGAAAAATTTCCTGTGAGCATGTCTTATTTCCTGGGAATGACATTCCCATATTCCACATTTTTCCTGGCCCTAATTTTCTACATGACGTATGCTTGGGCATCGTAAAAATGAACTAAACAACAGCAGATGAAAAAATTTCTTGATCACATTTGCCACTCACCCGCTTTTCAATTTCATGTTGCTCTTGTAGCCTTTGATATTTGTCTTGATATTGTCCATCACCCATCACATTTGAATATTCTGAATGACTCCCATTGTCAACATTCATTTGATGGGAAGGAAATCCTGCAAATAATGTAACTGCATGAATCATTCCAATATGTATGATGCACAAAGAAAATATTGACGCTGATTTTGCATGTGCATATAAGGTCAGGTGCATGTCACTTGAAGTTGATACTAAAGCTCAACAGTGCCCTGAATTGAAGAACAACAGTCTAAAACTGTAGTACCGTATTTTCGGGACCATAAGGCGCACCGGATTATAAGGGGCAGTATAAAAAATTGAATGCTAGTTGTTTTTTTTCATATATGAGGTGCACCGGATTATAAGGTGCATTAAATGAAGCAAAACTTAGGTAAGTCAAACTGTATTCAAGTCTTTCACAATAACTCTCGAGTGCAGCAGTTACCCCTGGGAGTTTATCTATCATTACATATGAGGGAGTTTAATCTGTCACACATTCCTAATCCGCTAGACACAAATAGAATAAAATAAAAGTTGCGCTCATGTTTGATTCGGTGTGCGGCAATGTAGTCAAGAGCCCCTCAGAATAACACCATCTGTGGTATGTGCTAGCTACTCTTGGACATTGCAATTGTTGTTGGCTTATTATGCAACACGATGGTCTGTTTACAAAAAAATCGTAATTAGCAATTAAATAAATAGCACCGTTTACAACATAAAATTGGTTCAAGATGAGAAAGCCCAACCAGATTCATACATTTGGCACACCGCACTATATGGCGCACTTGTTGATATTTGAGAAAATTGAAGGATTTTAAATGCGTCTTATGGTCCGGAAAATATGGTAAGTTTAAGCTGAGTAGAAGTGTTAGAAATATACAACAAATTAAGGCAATATATTATGTTGCTCATTTTCATCAGATCAAAAAATAAAAACAAAAGAGCTCAAAGACAAAGCTGATATATATCATATCAACTAAAAAAAATAAAGGTATCACTTCATGCTGCCAATATCTAAATATTTTCATGGCCAATGTCATCGCTAAAAGGGGTGAGGATGAAGATATCCGAAATACTACTAAATACATGAAAACATACAGAAGTATTTAGAAATAGACTTGTGATGTGAGATAGAACAAAACATGGAACAAACTTTGGATGGCATCTTTCATGTATTAGGTAGATTACCTGGGATGTAATTCTTATTTTAAAGTACAGCTGCATGAGCAACATAAGTGAAAAAAAAAGAAAAATGCAATGATTCTCACCAGCAACAAAACACTGAACCCCAGTGATGTAATTTTTCCCCACAAACACGAGCAATCAAAGTGTTCATGTGATTTACCAGGCAAAGTTAAAATACAGATCAAAAAGTACTGTAAGACTTATCCACTACGTTTACATGCTAAGCATTGGTCTGCAAAAATGATGTGGTTGGTTCTGACATCATTGTGCAGTTCGGTTTCCATGTCTGATAGTCATTCAGGTGTGACAAACACTTACATCAGTTTATTGAACAGAATGATAGAGATCCATATTTTTTTCGTTGCGGTCACTTTTAGTGACCTATTTAATTTCATTTGCAACAGAGATAAAATTCAGAATTTCTGCGTGTGTCCAAGTTCTGGTGTCAGCCGTATTTCAAAACAGAGCTAAGCTATCAAATATTACCTTTTATCTGTTACTAACAGTGACAAAGTATTTAAATTAAAAATACCTAACTTGAAACCTGGTACACAACTTCAAAATCAAGGAAGTACTGTGACTGTGCAGTACAGATTCTGGTACAGTCTCAAACAAGGCCTTGCCGTGCTGGCACATGTGCAAAATAAAAGGCATACTAAATTTCACACAGCTTTCCCAAGTGCAATGCAGATAACCATTTTGGAGAGTATCTCATAATGCTGCATATATCTGCAACTGTTCAGATGGAACTTTTGGTGATACATCAGGCCTAAACCCTAAACCTACTCCACTGATGACGTCACTCACAAAAAAACGAAACTCAAATTAAAAAATTTCTTTTTCATTGCAAACTGGAAGACTTGCTCGAGTCTTTCGAGGGTTTCAACAGCTCTCTAGCACAATCAACTGGTGAGTTATAGGGTTGTAAAGTGGCACAAAAACAGCAGCTCAATGTGAGATTTCAATGTACAATATATTTGTACACTGGCGCCGAAGGTATTAAAGAAAATATTGACACAAAAATGTTAAAAGCATAGTCATGCCAACATGTTGACACATGCCAAACATAAGGTAATCAACATTTAATCTCTCTATATGGCTTTCCTGTCAAGTCTGACAATCAGTTCAGTGGCGACTGCAGTCCATGATGTACGTTTGAATGGAATACCCAATCAACATTTAATAGCGTTACAAAATGGAACAGTCTGACCAAACACTGCCTAAACAAAATTAAAAAACAACAAAAGAGATTGTCATGTTGCAACCACTCTGTAGGCATTGCACTGAATGTGCAGTTCACCATGAACGGAATGTGCGCGAAGAATAACACTACATATATGTGGCGCGAACAAGCAATAACAGAGTGATTGCGATGCATGATCTCCATTGTTGCTTGCTGCCAGTGCGAAGCTCTGCGCACATGCTGCTCAGGCTTTTCCGATCACAAGAAAATGGTGCTGTGATCAGGATGTGGAGGTCGTGCCGTGTGAAGCCTTCACAAAAAGAACGTGCGATCGGTGTGGTTTGTTGTAAAAAGGAGAGGATGTTGTTGCAACCGCTTTGCTGACGTTGCGTTGAATGTGCGGTTCACCACGAACAGAATGTGCACAAGGAACAACACCACACATATGTGGCACAAACAAGCAATAATAGAGTGATTGCAGCGCATGATCTCTATTGTTGCTTGCTGCCACAGTGCAAAGCTTTGCGCACATGCCGCTTGGCTTTTCTGATCGCAACAGTCATAATCTATCTACAGATTTATCACAAGCAGAGAAACAAAGACCCATCTCTTACTGCATGATGATGCATTTAACGCATTTACCATGTTCGCTGCTGGCGTTCAAATGTATCGTACTTGGAAATCGGGCAAAAATCAAGCATATTTCGGTTGTCTTACCAACTGCATATCTCCTGAGCGGATTGCGCTAGAGCACTGTTCATACCTTCAAAAGACTCAGCAAGTCTTCGAGTCTACAATGAAAAAAGAATTTTTGGTATTGGGTTCGTTGTGAGTGACGTCATAAGTGAGGTAGGTTTTTGGCCATTTTGGCTCATGTCACCTGACCAAGGGCCAAACCGCTGGACAGAAGAATTTAACTGAAGTTTTCAATAGAAACTAAGCTAGAATCTGAGTCTTTTGAGCCTTTGATGGACTTTCTAACGTTACTGGTTCAAAAGGTGTGGCCTAAAATAAATAAAATAATTTATTAATTATTTAATTAGTGGATAAATAACTAATTTTGTTGTTTTTAGGTCATAACTTTTGAACCTCAAACCTCACCACATCATGCAAAGTACCAAAGGACTCAGATTTCAGTCTAGTTTCTAATAAAAACTTAGCGAAATGCTACATCTAGTGGTTGGGCCTAGGACCATATGAAGTGGGCCAAAAAGGCTTGAAACTATTCCACTTCTGACATCACTCATAAAAAATCCAAAAACCACAACCAAAAAAATTTTTTTCATTGCAGACTTGAAGACTTGCCGAGTCTTTTAAGGGTTTGAACAGCTCTAAAGCAGCGCCAGAGATATTCCCACGCAAAGACACGTGCAAACTCCTGGTTTTTAGACTAAACCATACCGGCTTCGAAAGTGTTAACCTCTTCTGTTGTGCTACTTATTTGCGTATTTTGCAGAATATTTAGTATTTAACTAATGAGCATAAAATCTAGGTCACAACTCAAAATAAAAGCCTGGTTCTAACAGTTTGTGAAGAAGCTTTGCAAATAAATCTTATGCACTCTGCAGCAATAACTCTCTTCAAAGCTGATGTGTGTGCTTCATAGTCACCTTTTTCTTTACTAAAAATAATGAAATTTTTGTGTTTTGGAAAAGATGGAAATAGAATTTATTGAATAAGATTTTAGGGTTGAGGATTTATAGTCTAACATGAAATCAATCTCCTATTAAAAGATATTTGCCAACAGATTGAACTCAGTTGCCTTTGTGGCAATTAGTTAACTTGAATACAGATATGTGCAAGTTTGAATCACTGCAAAGTGAAGAAAGCAGAGCCAAGCTGCTTGATTCCTTGTGTGTTTGCAGTAAACCCAGACCTTTCAAATGTGTGCAATTATACAATATATTCGTTTAACATTACGCATAAAATCAAATAATGCGCATTCACAAAATCCACCATAGCTATTGTCAACCTTTAACCTTAGGATCTCACATCTCATAAAAAAAACTGAAGTTTGCATGTAAAATGACTGTTACCTCATTGGTAAATTCAACCTTGATAGTGAAAATGGGTGTAAGCTTACAACAAACTTGCAATCTCAAAACAATACACAACTTTAGCGTTTCGTATTTTTGTTGTTGTTTCTATTTGCTTCATCATTCTTCTTGACTTTTCCAAACATATAATCAAGTTTTTGTAGCTATTGGAATTTGTTTGATAGAGCTTTTGGAAATGGAGTATTTCACACATCTACCCAGAAACTCCAAACGGCCAAAAATGACTTGCACATGTTCAGGAGATGTAGAGTTTCTTTCGTAACTTTCAACATACTTACGTAACAATGGAAACCCTGAATGGTCCAAAATGGCTTGCGCATGTTCTGGAGATGTAGAATTTCTTTCCTATCTATCAACACAGTTGCGCAACAATGGAGTAGCAACTGATTTGATTTTCTTATGAGAACCAGGAACTAGACTGATATTGAAAAACAGTGCTGACTGACTTCTAACAGAATGTTTTGTTAACAATACATTTTTATGTGTAGGCTACATTTTCACCTTGCACAAACATGCAAATATGATTGACTGGCTTGTTTCAATGTAACATTTGAAGTATTGCAGGAAAATGTTGATAAACGGTTCATAAACGAAAGGTCAAAAATGAGCGCACTCATCCTTGTAGGTAGAGAAATTTTTCAGGGCTTCTAGTGTTAACACCATCATATATCAAATGCTGCTACCAATGTTCCTTTTAAGGTGCGCATATGCACAGTACCACCAGACAATTTGCACAGTGAAATCTCATTCGCACGCACTTGCAACATTCCAAATTTAATATCGTATACATATCATCTAGACCCTTGTAGCACTTGAAACGTTTCACTGGTTGTGAGTTTACAATGTTTGCACAATTGCATGCTCAATAAAAAAACATTTGCTCAGTGTAAAACTTTGTTAGAGAGAACACTGGCTGCCACTGGGGTTCTCTAATGCGGGTAGTTTGGAACAAGCAACAACATTTCCTTTCTAACATCGCACAGCATTGTTACGAAGCAAGTACATTCCTGCTTTGTCTAAATAGCGCTTGCAGAATGATATCTAAATTGATATTGTGTCGAACACACGTGTTTCAGAATCTCCTACTCTGCCAGCTCCAATGCATGCAACGCTGTCAGAAGCTTGTACACTGCCAGACACACGAAGACCTATTTTGTAATATTTCGCTTCACGGTGAGAGGACCCAGTCTCCAATCCCAATTGTTTGGTTTTGCAGTTTAGGTCTAAATTTTATCTGATGTTAACACCTCCGAGGTTATGATAGGATTAAATGAGGTTAAGGCCTACTTCAATGTCACGTCAAGTAATGAGTTCCTTTCTGCTGAACCCGTGTTATTTTAAAGACAACCTTTTCATATTGATAGGTGTGACGGTTAGCCTCAGAAATTGTTGTCTCAATTATCTGAACAAAATACCACTCAAGCGTTGTATTTCAAAAGCAACTCTATTGGCATGAACAGTTGATGACGTTGTTTGCTGCACAAAAAGTCTCACACTAATTTCTTGTAATTCACTTTTACATCACAATGCAAAATCAACAGAGCAATTGACTCAAATGCTCGTCTCCAATTTCGCAAGTGTATTCTTAACAATCTCAACCTTGAAAGAGAACGCTCTAAAGGTACAGTCATGCAGGTGATTGTCGGCATAAATTTCATGTGTATGTACCTCTGGATAAACAGCGTTCTCGTTGCTGTGCAGCTGACGTTTGCTGATTGCACAACATGCTGCATATCTTTGCTGCAGCACATTCGCAGGAACAAAATGCAGTTGTGATGTAATAAACGCATTTTGACAAAAGCACGTGATAACCTGGAAATATTTCCTTGTGATACGAAGATGCTATCAGTACCAACAGCAGCATTTCTTAACCTTTTTCTACCTCAGCACCCCTTTTGGTCACGCCTGAGTAGTCCAGCACCCCCTACCATTGGCTAACACCTAGTCACTATAAGGATAAAGTAAGACAAACATATTCCTTTTACTTTTTACCGCCACATATGTGACCTTCCCCAGCAACCCTTGGGGGTGCTAGTACCCCAGGTTAAAAAACCCTGACCTAGAGCTCAACTGATGCATCAGCATAGCGATGTATCATATCAGCAAAATTCTGCCGATGTATACCGAGAATATTTTCTCAAAAAAAGCTGCTATGTCATTGTTCCACGCAGAGTGTTCGGAAACCCATGTTGCTACTTCGTCCTTGATTGATTAACGCAAATTCTGTCCTGTTCCTTGTGGCGCTTCACCCTCTGCTACAGTACATCACGTAGTGCATAATATTCAGGCCCTTGTACAAACATACCAACAAACTGCTCTATGATGTAACATTTCATTGCAGTTTTTGAATGGTAAGCAGTTGACTGCTTGCAAAAAATCAGGGTACGTGCTGTCGCTGTGGTGTTTGACTGTTTTAGTGACCTAGGTTTATGCAGACTTCGATACTGTACAGTTCTTTATCACATTGAAGTAATGATTTCATCACTGTAATGAGTTCTGAATTACGTAATGTCATCTTTGTAATTGCTCTTGGCCCTCATGCTTGTGTCATTTGTATATTTTATTTGTAATATGTTCCTTAACTTACCGCAATTGGCTCTTTCATTTCAAACTTGTGCTATTATTCTATTTGTTTATGTGGCCTGCATACTGAAAAAAACATGCACTGTAATGTCTTCCACATAGGCCAGGGTGAAACAAAATTTTTTTGAAATTAATAAAGTGGCCCTCCAAAAAGTTGACAAATGGTCAAAAACTCCCAATTCTATTGAAATTTTTCAGTTGCTCCCTCTAGTGGTCAACCAACACAAGGCTAAAGGTTACGTGGAGGTCAAATTTAGTGAAAATCCTACAACTTTGCAGTGGCATCAAAACAAACTTTAGCCTTGTGGCAAGCTTCTAAGGAATCTGCCTGCTTTCTGCTTTTATACTTTTGCGATGATTGAAACTTGCAAGCATATCTATTTTTCACAGTTATAAGCCAGAAAGATGGCAGCAAGTAAATCAATCACAGTTTATTTCACAGGGAAACTGGTTTCACGTTTTCCAACGCCAAGTCCTGTAACCATAAGACAAGTTTCTATCTGCCCTAAAAGAACTTTCTGCCCCATTTTGTCTAGAAATGAAGATATTATCACAAAATGGTATTTTAAGATACTTTTTTATTTTTTTTTATTTTTATGATGAGTGAAATTTTGGAAAGAACACATTGCAATTAGCAAGCCTTTCTATTTAAACAATACGCCATTATGAAAGATCTCCACAGTATGTTGTTAACCAAATCACAATACACAAACCAGATACACATTCAAAGTGAAACCTCTGCCAAGTTCTCTCAACAGAGCAGCAAATTGCACCAAAACATAAAACTATCTGCAAATAACCTGCAGCTGTTCATTCTATTTGTAGAACTCCTCAAAGAATGTAACAAAAACTCACGTTGACACACAAACATTTAAAACCGACGCTACTAAAAATGAACCATACCTGGCAGAGGTATGATTAAGAATTCAGAAAATTTGCTTCCAATTAAAACACATACTCAGCTATATCAAAAACACTCATGGAAGTTTTCAAACATTGAATTGTTTCTTTGTTTCTAAAGAATTCATTAGTTTCATGGATTAAATTGTTTGCTTGATCATCCCATCACACCTCTCATGACCTGTAGTCGAAGCAGACGACTCAGTGACCACTGACCAACTTCACATGTCACTCAACAGCTTGGTTGTGGCATGGATGGTCAAGCTTTGATGGTCGAAGTCGAAGCTCATTGATTTCTTCGTAACTGAACTGCTTTGTTGCTGGGGGCTTTATGTATATCCAGAATATTCAAATTGACCATTTTGTGGAATGACTTGACTGTAAAGTTGGTTTTTGGTATCAAAAATTTGCGAATATCTGTGCATTCTGTCAAAACTGAACTTGGCTCAATAAATCCTTGAAAATATCATTTTCAATCGGATAGCTTGGTCCTTTTGATCGTAGACTACACAACTTGTTGACGGCCATTCTCTGAAGATCCTGATCATCATGCTCCAGAAAAACTTTCAAGAAAAGATCCTGAAGACTGAGAACAACTATCTTTACTACCCTGAAAAAGGAGATTGATCATCTAAGACAATTGGATCTCCAGCACCACTTGCATCTCCATTGCCACTGTGACTTGGACCTGGTAGTTGATCACCACCCTTATCAATCCTTCTTGTAAATCAAAGATCAGATGAAGTGAGTGATTCTTCCAAATGTAAACATCTGGCTTTTCTTGGTCCCTTTTGATCTTCATAAAACAGAAAGTCATCTTCAGTCATTCATAGCCTGTACTTTTTCTGTAATTCTCTTCTCCGTTGATTGTCTTCACAAAATATGTTAAACAATTTTTCAACATCACTCATACACCGGCTTTCTTTTGCAACATACAATGGTTTCGAACGTTTTTGGTTAGCGCAGTGACTAAACGCGTGTCATCATGTGTCGCCATGTTGAAAGTTTTTGATCTTTTTTTCAAGTGTCATCATGTTGAAAATCTTCTTAGCATTGTTGCTGACTGTTCAGTCAGTTCATGGATTGGAAAAACATTGCTCCATATCTAATGCCTCACAATCTCAGCAGCAACAACTCTTGCAGCATTCATTGAAAAAAAATGATCTTCACTTAAAACCCAATCAATCCCAAACAAACGTGCTTGGTAGGCAATGTTCCTTCTGGAAATTTATCACTGCTGTAAAATGTATGTACACCATGAAAAGCCTTTGTCATCTTCACCAATCTTTTTATAGTTTCCGTTTACACTTACGTAGAGAATTAAGCAATGCACTGGATTGCAATTACTAAAGCACTGTATCTGAAAATTAAACCAATATTATAATATGTTGCAACAATAGCATGAAGGTTAGACTGTGTCTATTTTATTGACACAGACATGTGCTCCGACAGCAGTGCACATAACTATGTGGTATAAAATTACAGCATTTTCACTAAATTTGACCTTTGCGTGAAGTCCTGATCCAATCACAAACACTCCGCTTTTAGCTTGGGTAAGTTGCGTTGTTGCAAACACTGCTTTTACTGGTTGTTTTTAAAGTAATTGTGATGCAACAATGGATGCTGACTACCACGCTTCTATCAGACTAATCGCCAAATCACCACTGCCATGTGGGTTCAAAAATGCAGTCACGCACTCATGCCTGGCAACCAAAAACTTGGAGGCTGTGAATGAGATTTGCAGCAACATAGCGTTTTAGCAATGCCTAGTTCATAATTTTAAGTGCAATGTTACTCTTGGAGTACCATTAATAGCGGTGATAATGAAACACCGTGAACAGAAAAACTCTTTTGCAGTTTCACTTCTGGTATCCTTTTGCTCCCTAGTTTTATCTCATTTCCCATTCTACGTTTTAGGTTAAGCAAAATGACGAATTGACACCGTTATTTAGACAGATGAAATGGAGTATAGATGATGTCATCTCAAGGGTGACTCTAGGTCAGCTATGTCCAACCCAAATGGCTTAGTAAGCCAAAAACTATGTCACTATCTTAACCAGGGCCACACATAGAATGATATATTTAATGAGGTATGTACTTTCCACGATGGGTGTAAGCAAGGAATCGATCAGCAAATTTTTAATTTGCTGATTGATTCCTTGCTTACACCCATCGTGGAAAATACATACTTGAATAGAGATATGTACAAGTTTGAATCATCGCAAAAAGACGAAAGCAGATGGCAGTCGACTGATTCCTCGAAAGCATACAGAAACACTAGTG
>JGI24159J19872_10001835_pt1 | contig 24295 bp, 20 predicted proteins | sample Ectturendosymbi4_FD_19872 | JGI IMG/M metagenome (IMG submission 19872)
CCCCAACCAAAAATTTTTTTTTCGAGTGCAATCTACTAGACTGGCCGATCTGTTTGAGCTGTTGAACAGCTCTCTAGCGCAATCGGCGGAGGAGCTAAGGCGTTGGTAACGCAACCGAAAACTGCTGATTTTTAGGCTGAAATCGAAGTACGAATGTACCGTAGGTCGGCAGCCAACGAGTTAAGGCAAATCAGTTCATAACACCAGTACTACTGCTTTCCACAAATGTTGACGTTTACTGAAAGAACTGAGACAAGAAAACGGTGAACTGACGAGCTATCCCAACAACAACAAAAAGCTGTGTTTGGCACAAGGAATAACTGATAATTGGCTTCATTGTATGCTACCAATGTATTGTTTGTTTATACCTAAAATCTATTATTAATTTAAAGAATTTTTTAGTAAAGCTAATGGTTCTATTATATCGAAACTAACCACTTTGATGAGCTTTCTTGATTTAAGAATACATTAAAACGCTCGGCGTTTCTTGATCTTTTGTGGACTGTTATGCTCTGTTTAACCGCATGGTTGACTCTGGCACTTATCATTGTGCACATGTTGTTACTTCAGAGCAAAAGTGCTTTTTTAAAGCTGCTATCAAACACAGGTTTTCTTATCAGTGACTGCTTTGTGAGGTTCTAGGAAAGTCAGCCTGTTAACTTTGCAGAATTTAGTGCTCATTGTAACTAGCCATAGTTCGTGAGTGTTTCTTTCTATACTTGTTTTCAAGTGCCAACATTTTGCCTGTAAGGTTTGTCTTACGGTTTACAGGACTGAAGATGCGTTGAAAAATACTGAAACTACTTTCCCTGTAAAATAAACTGCTTGATTTACTGGCCACCATCTTTCTGGCTTATAACTATGGAAAAATAGATATGCTTGCAAGTTTCAATCATTGCAGAAATCTGGAAGCAGAAACCAGGCAGATTCCTCAGAAGCTTGTCGCTAGGCTAAAGTTCGTTTTTTTAACACCAGTACTGGTATTAAAAACGAAGTGTTTATTGAAATGACAATGCTCAAGCCATCAGTTTATCAAATTCATGGACACTTAATGGCATGTTACAAAACTTGTACATAAATCCAACTTGCCAGCTTTTTTGGTGTGAAGTCGATTGCAAAAATTAATTATTGCAATGCAGCATTCACTAGTTCAGCATCTGCAAAAATATGACTTACATGTATAAAACATTGAAAACCTAAAATATATCTATTAATATGAATCGAAAATATGTTCTAAAACTACTATGTCTACAGTCGATAGCCTACATGTTTATGTAGGCTGTTTGATGGAATTTAGATGCAACTACATGTTTGGTGGAATTTAGATGCAACTTTTACTTAATGTCTAATTTTTTTCGTTGAAGCATTTTAGTCATTTTGGTCACTGAGACATTTCAGTCATTTGTCCCATAGTAGCATTGAAACTTGATGTAACAGTATTCTATTCACTAGTCTATATTTTCAGACATCGTGACTGAATCAACTTAATTATTTTCAGTCATTTAAAAAAATCTGGTCTACGACTGAAGAAACTAGCTTTATGCCAGCCTACGTGTTCAAACTTGTGGCATTCTAACAGTTATGACTTCTGAATCTGCAAGGGTTAGTGATTTCAGTTCAATGTCATATTTGCAGTTAGTTGACATAGAATCTGTGACCCACAGAAGCTATGATTGATGAAACTTTAATTGCATTTAACTTGTGTCATCATAAGAACTGTCTGTCCTTTATACTAATATATATAAAAGTGAAAACTTTATTAGAGTGCTAATTAAATGTGTCATAGAAATCACACAAAGCTTCGAAACTGGATGTTTTTTTTGTTTTTATTGCTTGATTTAAATCCAGATTTAAATCAATCAACCCTGCTGCAACTACTCATGAATAACCAGTGACAAGTTTTGATGATGTTAGTGTCTGACTGCAAAAATGTGCAGGCATTTTGTACAGCGGTTTCTACAGGACTAGGTTTGCTAACTAGAGTAGGAAACAAATTTTTTATATTTGCTTATTTGTTTTCTTCTTATGCGAACTATCCTGTACCAGTGTTGGGTCTGACCCGGGCAAGTTCGCTGTGGGTTTGTTGTCAACGTCGGCCAAAGATCAGTTGTTTTTTTCCGACGATGTTGAAAACAGTCTGGCAGCTTGTGACTCACTGTGATAATGCCTTGTGTTGGCATTGCAGGGTTTGTTGGGCTGGTACATGGTCAAAAGCGGACTTGAAGACAAATTTGAAACATCCGACATACCTCGAGTCAGTCAGTACAGGTAAAGCTTTAAATGCTGTTTAAATGAAAAGATGTCAAAGCTTCAAAATATGGTTGTTTTCTTCGTGCCATCTTGAGATTCGTGCCAGTGCTTTTGCTACCAAATTAGCGTGGGCTATGCATTGGTCGATAGCTCGGCTATTGTATCTGAAACGGAGCGCGTGATCCTTGATCAAATTCAAAGCCTTTCGCAACGATTTCCTATTGTTTCCGATCAAATCAGATCGGCGCATTGACATAAATTATAAATACGATCACCAGTCGCAGCAGTTCCAACGCATTGATAACAGGGACGGCTGCAGCCAAGCTCCGGAATTGATGCAACGCAATGTTGGGAACCACTGCAGGCAATCATTCAAAGCTTGCTGCTTGAGGTGCTTCGGAGGTTCAGAAGTTGGCCGCGCGCTGTCTTATGGAACAGAACACACGTTGTTGTTTACACAAAGTCTCTGCTGTGCAAAGCGCATTTGATCACGGCGTCGTACCTTTGCAGGCTGGCAGCTCATCTCGGTTCCGCTTTTCTTCTGTACACGGGAATGCTATGGTCCGCCCTGGGACAACTCCTGCCTGCGAAACCGATTGACCACACTCCTGCTGTCAAGTACTTTCGCCGATTCGCACACTCCACCAAGGGGCTTGTGTTCTTTACTGCCTTGTCGGGTTCGTAAGTTATTGTATGTACCCCAAAGTGGGTTTGCGTGACTGGACCTGTCAGTTGGTCTTTGCAATTGCAGTCGATAACACATGACAAGTAAACGCCGAAGAAGACGTATCACGATTTTCTACGTATCGAAGACTTCTTGTTTTGCCAGTACGAGACTTCGCAGCGCAGTGCGACAAAAGATTATTTCTGTTGAATTAAGCAGCATTTTAGCCAGTCTGTAGGTGTTTATGTGATCTAAATCTGCTGTACTTTTAAGGATTGTCTTTTGTTGTTGACTGATAATGAAAAGCGTTCATCAGTGATGGGTCATCTAAATCAAAACTGTTCTTAGTTGATTGATTAGTTTTGTCCGTTCTCGTCCATCCCCGACGAAAGTAAACACGTAAATGTAAAGCATCTGCGCAATGCCTACATGTGCCGGCTCCTGCCCGCTTCGTGAACCCCCACCTTTCTCGCGCTGTGGATTTGTCGCGATCGCAAATGCTTTGTCCTGTGCAGATCGCCCCCAACAGTTGCAAACCGTTCGTATCTTTTTGAGCAGTGCTTCGTCTGCTGCCACCGCCAATGCCTTTTCCCGGAAAAAATGATCGATCAAAGCATCAAAACGTTTGACATTCGCGGCGAGCGGTTCGCAATGTCTCGCGGCGAAAATTCCCCCTCATCGACCTCGACCGCCTCCGAACTGTTCCGAGGCTCGCGCGCATCAAATCTAACCACCACTCGCCACCGCATTAGCGCTTGCGCTCGCATGTTGATCGGACCTGCGTTGGCTTTTAGCTGTCCCACGCGATGCTGATCATCTGTCGATGCTGAAGGCGTCAACTTTCTAAGTGCGTTTCGGTCGTCCGACGCTTCGACTGCTGTTTTGATCGATACGCGGGCGGCACTGGATGGAATGGCACAACGGAAATGAAGCGCTGTTACGTAGATGCATGCGACGCGGAAACAAGGCGTTGTTTTTGCTTTCGCTAATAAGCTCGGCAGTCACCTGCCTGCATGAATGCAGCAGGAAGCCTTTCTTGATTTTTCCAGACGTGCTTGCCTTGACGGCAACAACTCGCAAAGAGGCCCGCGCAATATTACACAACTGCTTTTTTCTCGCACGTTACAACGTTTGCATTATCTGACGTTTGCAACGTTTGCATTGTTATCCGAAAAATCACGTTTTTTCTGATATTTTTTTTCCATTTTGTCATCTCCCGTATGTGACCGTTGCACGTTCGCTCGCCATGCTATTCAAACCAATGTTCTGTTTCTTCCTCCGAACGCCCGAACTTGTTCTCGCATACCTCCAGGTGCGTTCGTGGCCGGCTTGGACGCCGGACTGACGTACAACTCGTACCCGAAGATGGCCGACCGATGGATCCCCACTGACGTCTTAGCGCTGTCGCCGAAGTGGAAAAACTTCTTCGAGAATCCGACCACGGTCCAGTTCGATCATCGACTACTTGTAAGTGCCAATTACAAACTCCAGGTTTGCTGCAAGCTTTCGAGGAATCAACACGCCTGCAGCCACGGGCGAGCATTCGGAAGTAGTGCCCCCAAATTTTGTTGTGCCCAGAAAACTTGTTTTAAACATACAATAAAAAGGAAAAATCTTGCCCCTCTAGAATTTATTTTGCCCCTACAAACCCTAAAACCCGGTCACGGGCCCGTGAATCAGCCATATGGGCTCTACTTCTTAATTTTAACCACGATTCAAAGTTGCACATCTGTGTTCAAGTGCCTGTTCTCGGTTTCGCGTAACGATGCGTAGTGTTACGTGAAATCGATTTCCTGTTAACAAATTGCTTGTTGATCGCTTGTTTATCTCCCTTGTGGAGGGTAATTATTCGATTGGTTGTAAATGTGCGAGCGGGGAGCCGGGACGTAGGGCCACAGCACGTTTGCGTTGCCTTGCTCAGGGCTGATTTGTGCTGTTACGTAACGCTTTTTTTAGTTAGCGACTTTTTCGATGTTTCTGAACAGCCGTGCGTTGACCTCTCCCCCAGGCGCCAATTGCTTTAAANCTACCGAGCGTCATCGCTGCGAATCGGTCAACAACAACAACAACAGCAATTCGCTCCAGCGCAGCCTCAGCGGTCGATCGCGTCATTGTTGTTGCTGCGAGCGCTCTGCCACGCACGCGCACCGCTCTCTTGTTTGCGTTTGAACCTCGACTTCTCGCAGTGCCGTTCTCCGAAACGAAAACCGCGTCGATTGAAGCGAACATGTTTTCGCGCTGATTACCACGTTCCCGTCAAAGAGCTGCCGCTGTAAGGCAACGTCCTTATCCTCTTCAAATGCTCTTCATTGTGGTTTGAGCTAGTAGCTTGCGATGGCTGCAGTGAGGAGGCGACAGCTGCAGCGTTTTTCGCGATGGCGAATGGATATCATACTTCGAAAGTCTTTGCTGATCAAGCATTCCGTCTAAAAAAAAGTGGTAAACCACTCGTAGATTTTTGAAAATTTGAACGTTGCTTTCACTCCTTAAAACGCCCTTTTTTGGTTGTACTGTAGTTTTTCCTGACTACTGTGAAGAAAAAAGTACGTCAAGCAATGCCATACCAAAACCTTATGCCTTGGATAAAAAGCTTACGCTAATGCGAACTGCGTAGACCTCTTTCTCAGCCACGCCAAAGTGGAAACCGCTGTTTCTGACGGTTCCCCGGGGTTCATTTTTTGTCATGCTACTGAGAGCCATTCAGTCTCGGTGTTCTTTTGTATGGCCTGGTTTTCAAAGGTCTAAGTATTGAGCAGCTCTTACGTAGAACGTCCCCAGATTTGTGTGAGCTGCCTCGCCGTGTTGTTGCAAGAGGCACGGCCTGCGGGAAACCTGCGTCATCTCCCAAATGACATCCATCGGCCTCACACCTCAGTTTTTGCGGCAGCCTCACAGCGTTTCATTCATGTCACGTTTGTTTCATCGTTTGTCGCGTATGAGAGCCCCAGACAACCGCATGTTTTCGTGCAAAGCTTCGCAGTTGGTTTTAAAGCTATACCAGTCCCATCGTCACGGGGGCTTTGGTGGGCTTATCCCCCCCCAAATAAGTTTCCAAGAAATTCAAACATGAAACACTATAAATCAGCGGAATTTGTCAATTTTTAGAATGTCAAGCCCCCTTTTGAAAATTTCTGGCGATACTTCTGAGCTATACCTGCAGTGCATGGGTGCGAGCCGGTGGGGGTTGAGGGACTTCCCCTTGAGGGAAGTAAACATCCTTGTCTCCAAGTCCATCGAGACCACAGCAGTTTTTCCAGCTGTGCATTTGCCCGAAGCTTACGTCACTGTGCAGTTGCGTGTTATAGTATTTTGTGTCAGAATTGAATTAGCGATGAAAGAACATCGTGTTTTATTGAGCTCACAGTCCCTCAGGCAAAAAACGAAGGTAGGAAGTGCAAATCGATTAGTAAGTACTGGCTCGAATCGGAGGTGCATCGCAGTACGCCCCTGAACTGTCTGATGCTTGTCAATTCTTGAAAAACTGTCGCCTTCCACGCGCGAGGTTTTGACTTGGCACTCACAAACCGGAGACACATCGTGTGTAGAACGAAAGATACGACAGATCACCAGCTGTTAGTTGGTGTTTGCACTGACAACCGGTGGTTTGACAAATTTGCATTGTTTCTAATACACGAGAAAAAAACTTTGATCCATATTCTCCTGTTTGGCCATCGGGAATTATTTGAACCAACAGCAGTCATCTTCGCAGCACCGTCTCGATTTCTTCAGCGCAGTGGTCGCTTTATATGCCTTGTGTGACAATCTTGACCCGTCCATTTTCTTGTGCATCCTGTTATATTTTTTCCTTTGGCCGCTTCGTGATTGGTCTCTTTTGTTTGTTCGTTTGCTGCCGTCTATTTTGTGCACACTAGCCTGACCAAACAAAAAGCATCAGCCATGCCTCGGCAATGCCGCCAATTGCCTTTAAATAAATTCGTCGCATTGCATGCGATCCAGCTAATACACAAGACAGAAGATTCGAAAATGTTGAAGCAGCTTTTTATGTTTGGATCTTAGTTAATTGGTGAGTCAAGTAATGCGTACCCGGTGTTTTTATTCGAAAAGATATTGCTGGCTTTTTCTTACTTGCATGTGGCGAAACGTATGCAGTTTTTCTTCTCTTAACACTTAGATAAAGTGTTAACGCAACACAGAAATAAATTGCTTCTACAGTACAATTACGTCGTAAGTTAAATGTTTTGACATCCGTTCCATTACTTGCGCTTCGGAATGACGGTATACTGGTTAATATTACAGCCCTCGCGTAAGATCTTATTTATTCTTTCTTTAATGTCGGCATACTGCGTGATATGAGAAGGGTTTGATTTGCGCAAAGCAAAAACATGTGCGAGTCTTGTGGCACTCATTGCGAAGTCGGCGCTCATGCAAAACGTGGAGCGAAAGCGTTCCGTACGTCTGTTTGAATAAAGCACGTGACATTCCGCCGAAGATAAAAACCAAGCGCTGCAGCTCGAGTGAAGTATTTCCTCCCTTGCAATGGGCTCCAACTACGCCCTGGCTCTTTTCTGCAATTCCGACTGCACCTGGAGGGGAGGGGTAAACTAACTCTCCAGTTTGCGGGGGCGTTTTGAAATAAGCGATGCGATGCATTTGACCTATGACCTGTGAGACTGGCGTTGATGCGTGACGTGTTGTTGTTTAAAACCTTTACTCGCTCTAGCGCCCAACAAAAGCGCGAAGAAAGAAACCGCGGTACTAAAGCAGCTTATTGACACAATGATGATAATGGTTCAAGTCGTAGATGCTAAAGTGCTTCCAGAAACTTTTTATCAGTGTTAAGTAACGCCCGAAGCAGCACAGACGTTTTGCATGTTGCGTTAACCCTTACGCCAAAGCTATGGCCTTGATGATTTTGGTAACGGTCTCTGTTTGGTGATGCGAACTGGCAACGCAGAGCCCGTGATGTTTCGGCGACACAAACAATAAGAGATACCCCGCTCGACCAGGTTCATTCTTGTTGCCAGTGCTGCACTGCGCCCATTATAACTAGATGACTTCCTATTTTCACTGTGTGACGCGGAGCCACATTTGTTTGCCAGTGCTTGCGGGTTTTGATGCCCGGAATCCAAAGGTGCTCGACAAGCATCATTCGCCAACACCGGCATTCGTAGTCAGGGGATAAAGGGTTTGCCCCTCTGTGCTACAACGTTTGTCTATCAACCAAATTTAAGTGCGAGTCGAACTTAATTCCAGATTNAAGTGATTTTATTGTCTCTNCAAACCTGAACAATGTGGCGAAATGTACTGCATCGTGCCCTCCAGATGAACACACCTAAATTTTTGCTTGTANTTTTTCGCCCATGTTCTCAAAAATGTGTCCCTAGGCCAGGGGCGGCCAAACTACGGCCCGCGAGCCGCATCCGGCCCGCCAAATACCTTGCACATTTTTTCAAGCACCACTGCTACGGACAGCAGTGCGACAGCATTGGCTGCTGCCTGTCACGCAAATCGCACTACATCCGACCTTCCAGTGGCCAGGCAGTCGCGAATTCGGCCCTCGGGTCAATAAGCTTGGAGGCTACGATTTCAAAATCAGGTCTGTTCGCCTGCAAGAAAACCACCCAGCGCGTGAATCATAGTAACTTCTTGTTCATCTCTCATGCAACCTTGTGATGCGTTCAGGGTCACGCCACCCTCGCCCTGATGACGTACACATGGTGGCTCGCGCGGAGAACACCGGGTCTTCACAGCAGAACGGTCCTGGCCGCCAACTGCATGATGGGAATGGGTCTGGTTCAGGTGAGTTTCGAACATGGTGGCGTGCTCGAAACCGGTGTTGTGTAGTCGGCGAAAGCGGAACAGGTCAGATCGTTAGTTTTAGTAAAAAGCTTTGTTCCTTGCGGCAGTGTTTTCTAAGGTATATTCAGAGCTCGAAACGGTCTCTTAAAATACAGTTGAAGCTCGGTTTACGACTATCTCGGTATTTAAAATACCTTAAAACGGTCACCAAGGTCAAACCTTACAAAAAAAACTCCTCCTTGGTATGGTGTGCAATGAATAAAGAAGCGCGTTTGGAAAATGTGCGACAAGCCGTGGATGCGGGCCTATCAGAGAAGTAATACAGTAGTGTTGGGCTCACACGTGGTTTTACTGTTAGCGTGGATACTACGAAAGGAATACACTCCACTGCCAGGTGTGCAGCGTATCTAGGCTTCTGAGTCTGTTCACAAGTTTTGCGATGAACGGAGGACCATCAACTTCAAGTTGTAAGCACCTGGAATCATGCAACCTTAAATATATAAAACTGTCGACCGAAAGGAGTGAAAATTTCCAGCATACTTATGGGCGTGAACCTGGAGCGCGTCTGTTTCCATGTTGCTTATTGAGTGATTCTAGTATTAGGTTGGTTTTTACAATTTTTGCGCGACGAAGTTATATGGCATAACCTCATGGAACTTAAAAATACCGAATAAGCTTCTCGTTTCCTTACCTTGTAGATGCAATCCTGCATGTGTTCTGCATTTGCTTAATGGCAACGATGGACTTCGATCTGAAACTCACGTCAACCACTACCTCGCTAATATGTGCTACAAAACTTTCTGAGTTCTGCAGCAAATGTTAACAAGGTAGTGATTGATGTAAAGCTGGGGCGGGAGCCTATGTACTATTACGGGCCGCATGAATTTGTGCATTATTGCTGGCGGGACGCAAAATCAGTTACTTTTTTAATTTTACCTAAAATTCTACCTTTATCTTACTAGGAGAGAGGGTGACATCTCTTGACTTATTGTCTAAGTACCTACTTATCATGGAGTTTCGCTTTGACGCGATGTATTCTAACTAACTTAGGTAACGAAAATTCTGATACGGGCCATATCAAATGTTCACGCGGGCCGCAGGTTCACCACCCCTGATGTAAAGTTTCATAATTTTTTCTTTACTATATTGTAAGTGGATTTTTTACTTGATTCAGAATGTAGAAAGGGTAAGGGCTTGACATGCGCGCTGGATACCAAAATACCGTTTTTAGTTCCTTCCCAGGAATGTAACGTAAAAAGAGGCAGAGTAGCATTAAAGCTTATTGTTAGCAGGGTTGCGGAGCCGGAGTCGGAGGTTTTTGGGTGGAGTCGGAGTTGGATTTCTAACAACAACACTGGGAGCCGTAGTCGGATTTCTTCTTTGTCCGACTCCGGATGCCCAGTTAGATCACTTTTACAATCACGTTCCTAAGTTGGGAATTCCTGTTGAGATGGTGCAATTTCTTTTGAAAGTTCTGTAGAAACAGATTTCTTGCTGTGCACCACGATTTCCATTGATTTTAACAACAGTCAAATTTCATTCCTTCTGTGTTAAGGAGTCGGAAATTTTACCTCCGACTCCGTAACCCTGATTGTTAGCACGGTGTACATTGACACGACGTACCACGCTGGTGCACCTTCTTTTCTTTCTCCAGGTACTGTTAGGCATCTCAACTCTACTCACTTACGTGCCCACCAGCTTGGCCGCTATGCACCAATCGGGGTCACTGACCCTGCTCTCCCTCGCAGTGTGGCTGACGCACGAATTGCGAAGGGTGCCCAAGTAACGCTCATGCGGATATGCCGCTTCCTGCTGAACATCACATGACGTCACGACCGCGGCACGTCATCACGACGCTGACTTTGTTCCAGTGCACGAGCGCCTATTTCCACAAGGACTTGAACGGTTCAAGTAAGGTCAAAGGAAAAAACAAGCGAGCAGAGAAACCGTGAAAAAGCTGTATGCGTTGGCGATGTTACGTTTATTCGCATAATTCAATGGAAAATGCGGCGACAGAAGTGTCAAGGCCGTTTTTACAGATATGGTGGAACGTTTTTTCTGTCCAGATAAAAAATATGTATATACTGTATATGCAAATCCACCTACGCAAAAGTCCGAGGACACCACTTCCGAACTAGTTACGGTGGTTGGCTGCAGCACCTTCGGTTTGGCCTTTTACTGTGGGGGTGTGTGTGTGTGATGACGCCAAGCACACTCTTTCCTACCCCTGACGCTTTTAAGTCGGTATCAAACGCGCAGTTGCAGCGAACGCCTGTTCCAGCAACATTGATCGCCGCAAGCATTCCTGCCGCGTATNCTCGTGCGAAGCTGCACAGGTCAGCCTGGTTGGTACACCCCCCCTCGTTGGTGCTGTGTTGTTGTGCCTCGTACATCGTGTGACTGCTTTTGTTTTTTGAAGTTTCCATTGACCGGTTGCACTTCACTTGGGATATTTAACGTTCTCGGTTTAAGGATCGACAACTTTTCACGACTGTGCGACGCCCCGACTTCCTCTTTGGGATTCAGCTTTTTACGTTAAGAGGTTGTAGTTTCGCCGAAAAAAATGCAAAACCTCGGCAGTAGCTGTCATTGCTGGTGGTCGTGGTGGTGAGTGTCTTCACCACTGCCTGTAGTTGCAGTAAAAGAAGCACTGGTCTGACGGTTTATTCAGAGTCAAGTAAACCCGAGCAAGAACAGCTGAAGGAGTTTTATTTTTCTGCTTGCAAGATTGCGACTCTGAACAGGACCGCGACTAGAAACTTCGGGGCGAATTGGGCACGTTTTGACGGGGCCCCAGTTGTATGACCAAGCTTCACCAACTTTGCAAAAACAACATTTTGACGCATGAAAATAGCCATGCTATGTAATGTTCAGCTGTTTTGCACCTAGTCATTTCCAAAATGGTGCTAAAAATGTAGTCTTAGTGGGCTTTCACCTATCTCGACAAACGAATATTAATCTTGCAGATTATGTAGAATTGTACGTTACACAAATTTTGAGAGCAGTGCTACCAGCTTAAATGTAGCAGTGGCTAGAAAAGCTACGAATTGCGTTGCAGATAAAAAGCTAGCTTACTAAAATTACGAGGTTAAGCATGTAAGTTGTATTCACACATACGACTGCGTATGTGATAACAACCAATTACATAAGGTGTAAGTTGCAAACCTCGTCAAAGGAAATAAATGATGAAAATACCACTTGACAAGAGTCCCGGTCGCGTCACAACGAAGACTTGTAAAACGGTACTTTGTGGCCTGTTTAACCTCATGGTCGGCTTTGGTGGTGGGTGCAAGGAAACGGTTTGAGCGCGGTGCTGCCATTGATTCGGTACCTGTGCAGAATTCACATTGAAAGCAGCCGCCTGGTCCACGGCGCAAGCAAGGGGGAACGGTCGCCACAGACCGCTAGTGACACTTCGAAAGAAGATAACTGAACCGAATTGATTTACCACTTGGCAGGGCCTAGGAGAGGGGTTACAAGAGGTACATCGTACCCGGGTCCGGTAGCCGGAAGGCACTTGTGGCAGAAGTACGCACGCAAAGTTTTTTGTAATAATTCCAAACTTGCGTAAGCCAGTTGCCAATACAACAATCTGTTTCTAAATCTTATCACGGTAGCTGTTGCATCTACATACTGACCACTATACAAAAATGCTGTACAANCTTTTACAAAGGCCCCAGAAGCTAGGGGGACCGGTATCGGTCTTCGTGTCCCCTGGTAAAATTTCTCTCNGTAGTCCTTCCACCTGTGTTCGTGTCTGCAAAAAAGATTATGCAGATTTATAACCGGAGGTATAGTGATAAATGTAAGAAGTGGGAAACGCACCCAAAAACTAGCCATTTTCTACAGAACTTCAAATTCATTTTTAAACAGTATTTAATAAAGTAGCCTACTCACTTTCATTACACCGCAAACGAAGTATGGGAACGCGCACCCACACCCAAAGTAAGTGTTTAGCACAGATCGCGTATACACTGCTGTTTAAAATAAAACCTCGATACTGTGCGAAGACTACTTGTGCTGCGTTTTTTGGGGGTCAACGAATGCGTGCGTAATTACGGGGGCTTACTTTGTGCTTGGGGGAGAGGGTGAAAAAATTGCTTCGTTCCTTAATCTTGTAAACTGGCAGTTTGTACATCATGTAGAATACGTAAAATATGCCTCAAGACACAACCAAGCCACAAAAACACTACTGGGTTTGTAAATATAAGATCCAAAAGATTTAATTACTGATTTTCTCGACAAACACTGATCCATAGTGCCACACTGCACGCAGTTCAGCGCGGACCCCGATTGGAAGCAGTCGGTCCAATCGTCTTATCAAGGATCCGGTTGTTACTTCAATCTTCTTTCACAAAACTGCACGCGATATTTCTTAAGGTGATATGCGCATTGACTCGCGGGTCGTGATGACGTATCTCACATGTTGCACATTGAAACAAATGTCGTCGAAATTGTGACACAAGAAATATTTGCTGATGAAATGATGGCTCAAATTTATAACCGTAAATTGCAAGAAGTGCAATCCTGTCAGTGCACTGCCAATCTTCAAGCGGCGGTTACTTTTGAAATATCCTTCCTAACTTGTGAAAACATGGTGTGCATCAAGCGTTAAAATGTCATTGGTTTCTGAATAACCATCATTTATATCTGTTTCAATCAATCGTGGACGCGGTCTTCCTGAGTCCGTGTAAACCATTGGTTTTCAAACTTGAGGGCCACGGAGCTATTTCAACAGATTCCGTGCCATTTTCCAAATATAAAGTTCCCGTGTTTGTGTTTTGTACGTATTCATGTATAAAATACATGTCAGTCGCTTACTTGTTGCAGACCTTATTAATGCGATAAGGTTGATTTCTAAATCGATTTTACGATCGACTAATATCCAAATATATGCAAAGTTTAGATTTTACCATGCCTAATATTCAGATATATGCCAAATTTAGTAATAAATGTCATTGTATTAGCAAAATGACCTAGAAAAGTCACCTTCAGTGTCGGCTCGTAGTGAAAATGGCCGGGAGGACTGTGAATTTCCATCTGAGGTTGAACATCTAGGATTGCCGCCCTGGCTGTTTTTAATCATTAGTGGCGTTTCCAGCCACTCCAGCAGTCCTGATCATATCAAGATCCTAATTTTCAGTTGTTCCTACCGATACATATAGACAACATCCATTTCAGTTTCATTAACCCTAAGCCCAAACCCTACAGCGTACACAGAAACACAAAAGTATTGGAAACTAAAAAGTAAATAAAAACCGGTCCCATCAAAAGTATAACCACTACCACCAAAGCGAAAGCCCCTAAGGTGAGAGCCGAACCGAATACCACTCGCACAATAAACTTGGACACTTCCGCTCGACTACTATGAAGTTGCCGTTAGTATGACAAACTCAGCGTTTTATTCAAACCGTGTCACCGCCAGCAGACCTATAGCCACTTCCTTTTTGAGCTGGGACTTTCATCATGTCCTCTCAAAGGTAGTTCACATTTCCACAAAATTTTAAACAGTTTATGATTTTAGACAAAATTTCTGTTGTTTTAACTTGATTGTTATGCTTTTCAAGTAAAAGTTTGTATCCTGAATCAATTTCAGCTGCAATGTTCACCTCACCAAGAAATGAAAAAAGGTGCACTTGTATGCTTGCCACATTTCTCATTTAAATGTTTTAAATCAGTCACGCCTTTTGTTGTCCAAGAATGATCTCCACTAACTACTACCATCATCTTCAAACGCCAACCCGCATAGACAGCTCATCAACTTACTGTTGCAAGCTGCAGATAAAGGAAGGGCTGTATTTTCGCAGCCCGAGATTGGCGACCAGATTTAAATCCAATGCCGCCAATATCGCCGAAGTACTGGTAACTGCATTGTTTAAAGTCTAATGTGAAATTCAATATTCAGGAAATTCAGGTAGTAAAATCCAGTGAAGATCTCATTTCCCCCGTTTTCAAAAATAAAATTCGTCAAAATATATCAAAAATTCCTTGCGACAGGCGGATAAATCACCATGTTTCTTGTAGCCAATTGCAGTGGTTTTGTTGGATTACTAGGAAAGGTTGAGCCAAAATGGTATCAGAAGTAATGAAAATGTTGGTGTTGTGAAATTTCGTAACTAAACCCAAACTTAAAGCAAATTTGGCGGAATCTTTTCCCTTGCATTTTTCAGGGAGGGCTGTGAGTGCAGCCGGTCTAGACGAGCCGCCCCTGGTCACTTCGAAGATGAGCACGACATTCGCTGTGCTGCCGTTAGTTTGTGAACAGGCATTTTGTCTTATTATTTGAATGTTTACAACGTTTAACGCTTATGCTCATCCAGTCTTCAAGTTTAGGTAAACTACACAACAAATGTCGAGTCACGAACTGTTTGTCAAATCATTGGACCGTAAATTATTTAATTAGGTAAAGATTTTCAATAGAACAGTGGCTTGTCACTTTGGAACGCCTGAGCGTGCCGTTTAGCTGTTCGGCTACGGACAGTAGCTGGTGACTGGGTCGCCGGAGCATTGCTCCTCCACTTTCTAAAGTGGGGCGACGGGGGCGGATCTGCCCTTTCATAATAGAATCATAGGTAATTTCATGGTTTATCAAAATCGACTTGAGCTCACGGCTGCCTCTGCGGAGTGATTGGGCTTCAAGCTTTTGGTAACAAGCCTGTGTTATTACAAAGTGAGTCGCCCAAGCAGCACATTTAAAGCTTGTCTGCCATTAAAACCAGTGGTTTTCAACTTTTTCTTGTACCGAGACCCATTGTAACCCAAGGACCCCCCACATAGAACTAGATGAAAGCAAATGCCATACAGCTGCGTACACAAGACATCAACTCGCGACCCCTCCAAAAATAGTTCTGACCCCTCCGGGGTCGTGCCTAGTTTGAAAACCACTGCTTTAACCCAATACGGCCCCAAACATTCCCTAAATAATTTGCTTGCGCATGAAATTTGAATGAGCTGCAACTTTCTTTCCTGTCTAGTGATCATCTGGTAGGAAAAGTGCACTCAGCTGCTGTTGATAGCGCGCGTGGGTATTAAATTCAGGAAATTGCTGCTGCTATAGAAACGACACCTGTTTTGCAACGAACGCAAAACACGAATACGTCGATATGCTCAGTCACCAGTCGTTTTATTAGAAGTCTTCAAGCCAAACAGCACCGTACAAATATAATCGATGTGGTCGTGTAAATCATAAGGGCTCAATAATAGGACGGCAAAGAAGTGTCCACACTGGTGCGTTCTGGTCACGCCATTCGCCCATTGGCGAAGTTGCAAGAAGTCCTCGGCCCGGTCACGTGATGAGGCCTGTAGCCAGGTTGAGGTTTGGGGGAAAAATACATTTGTAGGGCCGAAAGATTTTTGTTTTTATTTTATGTTTAAAACAAATTTTTCTGGGCACTGCGCTGAATNTCCCCCTCGTCGCTACGGGCCTGCACGCGACAGCAACCAACAGCTCTGAGAGAATAAAAAGCGTTAACGTATGAGCGGCGGATGTCAACGGGAAAGCCCCTCCGTGGACTGAAGAACAACAGAGCAGGGGTGATTCACCAGGATTTGACATACAGGAAAAAATGTATATAAGCTCCGTAACATATCGCCGACCGTCAATGAATCGACGATTGATGCATTCATTCTGTTATAGTAGAAGGGTTAACTGACCGTTTATCACCATTGAAGAACATTATTTTGCAAAGATGACTCTTTTCTGCGTGAAGTCACTGCTATATTTCTCAGGGTTTATCATGTCAACGTACAGGACTTGAACATGACGGAATGAGATCTAATGATTACTAGCAGGACGGCACGCGCGAGATTTGGTTCAATTCATCAGCAGTTGGAACCAAGTCTGCTTGTGCGCGTCGTTCGTTGTCTTCCTGAGACGTAAGGTCAACACACACCCGACACATCGGTCATTAGAAGCTCTGGCAATTTCACAAACACAAAATCGAAAGACGCAAATCAACGTTCGCAAGCACAGGCGAATGCAAATATTGCCGAGCGTGGTGAAAATGGCGCGGCGCAGTTCGTTTACTTGAGACAACAATTCAATTGACGCCGTTATCTGCAACAAGGGCGGGAACCACTTGGTGCACGCTTCGCATTAACATAAATACCAAGAACGGAACGGGTCAGGTGTACTATATGTCAGTTCTGGCCATGTCCAGAAACTAAGTGCAGGGCCATCTTTTTTCAAGGTAACGACACCCTTGCAAAAAGCACGTCTTATCCGGCAAGAACGGAGACCACGGCGAGGAAATTACGTCACTGGGTGAATGACGTCGCTTGCTCCGGACGCCCCAGGTGATTCCCCAGCAGCTCGCACTCCTCCCAACTTGGCGATTCGCCCCGATTCGCGGGTTGCAGGCAAGCAGTTGCGATAAGCTTGAATGCCCTTTCACGTGGGCACGCGACGATTTTTCCGCGTGCCTCCCAACACTGCGACGCAGGTCGACCGACCCTTGCAGCAACACAGTGCTGAGAACATGTCGTGCCACGTTTTCACGGTTGGACTAAATCAAACGATATTTTTTCAGGCAAACCCGTTTGGTCGAACAAAAAAAAAGAGAATGGCACGTGCGTTCGCATTCGTTGCTTCCGTTGCCGGGCGTAAGAGGAATACAATAGATTCCGGCTCTAGACGTATGTTTTTGTCGCGTGGATGGCATTCGGAGAATACAGGAAAACGCACGGGAAGATGTGACCGGTGGGCGTTTTTTGCGCATGGAGCAACATCTCGTACAAAAATAGCTGAAAATGTTGGAATACAGAAACGGTTGATTCACAGTGCCAAGCGAGTCAGCACACCTCAAACGCACAAAGAACACGTTAGACAAAACGTACAGATTGTAGCGACAAGCAAATTTCGGGGCGAAAAAATCTGAAGGTTATGTTGAAGTCGCATCAAGAACGTTTGCCGCCGTGAACGCATTTAATGCTGAGAATAATCCAACTTCAAAAACAGAAGTCAAAGCGCTTTCGCACGAGTCGGTAAAGCCATTGCGACACACTGAGGGAGCTGGGCAAACTTCTCGTGTACTTGTTAANTTTNGGGTTTCCGGATNGGCTGAACGCAAGTCGCCCGTACTCGCCATCGGAGACCGTCGCTGGCGAGTACAGAAAACGAGTTGACGACTCGAATAGCGCGAAACAGAATTAATCGAACAACGAAGAGAGGTCTCGCACGGATACAACAAACATAATGCCAGGTCGGGCAACATGAAAGGCGCGCCTATAGAAATATATGAAATTTCGATTTTAGAAAATAAGTTAAGCCTTAGTAAGCACTAAATGAAAACTTTACTTGAAGCATTTAATTGGCCCCAATGCAGAGATCAAATCAATAGCTGTGACCTGATCTGATCTTCGCAATATCACTATTACTTTTTCTTCGACTTCGATCCAACTGTCTTCATCACCCATTCCATGCCGCTCTGAAAATGATACACGAAACATGGCAACTGGGGTTATTCACATTTGTCTGCAGATGATCTATAAAAATTTTTAGGTAAACTTTTTGAGCGAAGGCCAAGAAAAACAAATCAACTGGATGAAAAATATTTTTGCTTAAGTTTTCATGCCACACAAATACAAAGAGCGAAGAGCCGGATCTATTTTTTTACGTTTCATCCAAAATAGAATTTCATCACAAACTAATTTTCCACTCAGTAATGATCATCTGCCAGTAAACAACTTCACACGCTTGTTTCGTTTTTATAATGGCGACTGCAATAACCACCTAAATTAACGGTACACAGCTATCCAATTTTAGGAAGTCACGTTTACACTGCCCAGTAATTTTCAGTTACTGTATGTCGTGGCGTCCAGACCAATGCAGAACTGAGGCGAATGTCGTTTTAACTTTTCTGAACTTTCCCAGTATATCGCCTGTTGCTGCTGGGAATTCAAATACGACAATAGAGTAAAATTCCAGGTTTTGCGAAGAAGCACATTTACGAAGCTAAGGAAAGCATGGACTCAAAAGTTATTTATTGCTGGACACAATGATGAACACAAACTAGACTATAAATGCACTGTGCCTGTACCACGTACATGGTTTGCGAACCATCACACGCCCGAGGCAAATTTGCTTAAGGTAAGTTCAGTCAACAAGGACCGTACTAAGGTTGGGTTAACCTGGAAATCGCTTTCCATGATTTCGCCAAAACCTTGGAGTTACTCGATCTCCCCAACATTACAAAAAGTCTTTAAAAAAAACCAGAAATGAAACAAAACTTTTCTTTGCGATAATCCTAATCTTTTGATTGTCTTTCTCTTTTTTCTTTTAAAGGGTTGGCTGACGTGTTGACCTCGCGGTCATTTCGCTAATCGTCGTAATCCTTTTCGTTGAACCACGTCTTTTTCCATACCTCACGAAAAATACAATTGACAGACTAACTGACTCAACATTTCGACCCATTTTTTAGTTTTAGACCAACCTCTGCAGAAACATTTCTTATCTCTCAACGAATACGGGCGTGTATTGAGGTCACATCTCTGCTGGTGCCAACACAAACGTATGTGAATCAAGCTACACTGCTCCATTCACTACTGACTGCTTCAAATTAGGAAGGTTGGGCAGTACGTCATTACGCATGTATAGCTAAATACGTAAACCTTAATATAAGTGATGTCGAACTGCATGTAGTGTTTTCTTCGTAAGCGCCTTTGCTGACATTAACTTCCAGTAATATTTATCACTGACAACGGAGTGACACGAGGAAACGTTGTTGCCGTTTCACGAAAGATGGGAAGCGGTTGAATTCAAAATGCTTCTTATGTTCCATCTACGGCGCAAATCTCTGTTTTCCCGACGTAAACCTACCAGTAACTGCATTCCGACTTGTCGGATTACTGAAAGGCACGAAAAGACAACGGACCTTGAGCAACTGGTGGCTCGGAAATCGCGATCCCGAATCGAGACCAATAAAAAGCAAAAACGAAGTTCAGCAGCCGGTTTCACAAAATACAGCATCGTTAACACGTCAGGTGACCAAAACACCATTACTAATTCATACGCATCGTAGAACAGGTGGCGAACAGCAGAAAGTCGCACGACAGAAGACAGCAGCAGGTAATAACACGCCAACCAAGCTTTACCGAGTGCAAAGCAGTAGGGCATACGAAGATAATGGAAGCAGCGGGCAGCGATGCGCTGCAATTAATCGCATATCACCAAGTTGCGAACTGCACTCATGTCAGTACAATCTAAAACACCTCGCTTGAATAATAATCAATTCATTCTGTTTCAGTAATTTTTTTATGATAAGAAAAAACACAACTGAAAATTTCTTATGAAAGAACAAAACCAACGTCCTTCATATTAAGATGCATGTCAATTATGACTTTTCAAAATACATTCCCTGAGCTGAATCAGCTTGGTCGTTTTTTAGGACCGGGGCTAGAGCAATGAGAGCATGACAACAGTTTATGACAGTTGGAGAAAAAGCACAATATTCCGCACACACAGATACACCATACCGTCTTATTAATTATGCTTGCTCTGCGTTCCCACAAAGTTATCAAGCAGCTCCTACAAAAAAACTTTAGCCTGGCGGCAAGCTTCTGAGGTATCTGCCTGCTTCATGCTCTTATTTTTCTGCCATGATTAAAACTTGCAAGGGTATCTATTTTTCATAGTCACAAGCCACAAAGATGGCGGCAAGTAAATCGATCACAGTTTATTAATAGGGAAACTAGTTTCGTGTTTTTCAACGCATCATCAGTCCCGTAAATGTAAGACAAATCTTACAGGCGAAATGTTGGCAAACAAGCAGCTCCTTATAGCAACTTCTTCAATTCGCACGCAAAGGTATCTACACNCGGAAGAAGGATCAGAGACGACAAGCTTTACCTGGACTCCTTCATTCTTAGTAGCGGAGCAAGCTTGGATTTGGTAAGTTCTTCCTCTCAATGTATGCAAAGCTAAACCATCAGCAATTTCGCTGGCTGGGGCTGCTGAAAACAGGTCCTGTTTGTTCGCAAATACCAAGAGAGGAACTCCACTGAGTTTTTCGTCATCTAAAAGTTCCTGTAATTCCTGCAAAAAGAAACATTGCCTTTTGGCTGATTTACTGGTCATGTAAGTCAATAACACAAGCAAATATTCAAGTACGCACTCTCTGCAATGGGGGAAAGCAATCGATCGGAAAATTTTAATACGAAATCGACTTCACGCAAAAGTACGTATCTTCTGTCGTTATTCAAATAGAATACAAGTAAAGAGTTTGAAGAAACTCTTCTTCTTTTCATGACCTATGTCCACTTTAAAAAAAGAGTTTCAAGAAACTTTCCTTTTCATGATTTATGTCCACTTTTGAAATTGAAAATGCAAGAGTTGTTAACAACTAATGACTCACAAGGCTTGTTTCATCGAATCGCTTCCGATCAGTGCTGTCGATTACATAAATAAGGACATCTGTGTTCTCGAAGTAGTTTCTCCAGTATGGCCTTATCCTCCGCTGCCCTCCTATGTCCCACACATTCAACTTAAATCCTTGGGTGTGAACACTTTTAATGTTGAAACCCTGGGGAGAGCAAAGAGCTTTACACATTTGCAGGACACCAAGACAACATGCAATAAAAGTTTAGTAAAGGAAGCTATTTTGCAGAGCAAAACAATGCTACTAGAAGGCTTAAGCAACTACACAAAATGTAAAAATTTCAAAGATAAGTTTTACAACAAAAGGTACAATACTGCACTTGAGTTGGAGTGATTTGGTCCACTTTTTCCGAAGCAAGTGTTTTCAAAATCGTGGTTTTCCCAGCATTGTCTAAGCCCAGAAGAAGTATACGAATCTCCTTATTGCTGTCAGACTTCAATTTTCTGAGAAGGCTTAACAAACCCTGGAGCAAAAAAAACATTTGTCGCCACAGCAAGACTACACGAGAGAAAATATGACATCATGCACTTGGTGCAAGGGTTTGTTTCATATAACAACAATTAGTTCAGGTCACAATCTTGTAGTTTAAATTTCAACTGCATTAGCTCCAATGCACTTTCATGATTCATCATTAAAGAAACGTAACACCAGTGTGTTCATTTTGTTGTCATGGTTATGCAAAAATTTATTTATCGCTTAGAAAAGCATGCAAGAGTATAGATTGGAAAAATATGCCTGTTTATAGGAAAAGTATATGATGAGAACAAAGAGTAACAGTGTGTATTTAGGTGGTAAAGGATGCATTTGAATATTACAAAAACAATTCAAAAGCAATCAGCTAGTGACAGGTATGATGCATTACCTATGCAATGACCAAAAATGGCATTATAAAAGGAATGCAAAAAATGCATCAATTTGCAGTTTTAGAAGCAAAAACAACATCTTTGTGAAAACTACACATTTTTAATGGCACAACAGGGCTGAAGTCATCATGATATACAATCAATGAGAAAAAAACATGATAACACAGGACAAGGTTTCCTTGATCAGTTTGAATTCACATTTTATGAATTTTTCAACTTTTCATTGTTGTACTTTGCATTCAATCCATCTTTGTGAACTTTCAGACAAAACATCTTTGTCCTTGTCTATTCTCAAAATTGCATTTCAGTGAAATATAGGCAACAAAAATTTTTTTTTGAAGCAGTTTTGTCAGCAAGCATATTTATTCGCCAACAAGTGAAGTAACAAAAATAAAAAACGAGATCAAGAGCAACATGCAACTCGATGCTTGCTAAAACACACCATTTTAATGATGAACAGGAATTTCCAAAAGTTCAGAACACAAAAACGATCACAACCAGGTATGTCTTCCTTGAATGCTTCAAGATTACCACTGCCAACAAACCTCTATCTGAGCTAGAACACCTTGTTAAAAGTGATCTGCATTCCACAGGAGTTGAACATACAAAACCAGCAAAGTATTTCAAGCTTAGTATTTTCTTTTGGTATTATTTAGATACTCTTTACAAGAAAGCTAAAAAACACATATAGCAAACATTTATATGTTTCAAAGTATAATTTAAGCATATTATTAGACACAACTTGCAATAGCACAAAAAGCTGCAGGCATCTTATTGTAGTCAGCACAGCCCCATGAAAAATGTAAGTTAACATCAGTTGCCACAATTTTAGTTTTTATAAAATAAAGGACTGCAAGGGCCTCCATTTGTTAAAGAATAGCATTTCACCACCTTTGAAGCTGGTGGTCAGCTTTTTCAATACAAACTTTTGCCATTTTGTGTTACTAATGGTATGTCTGCCATTCAATGCTCAATATAGACAAACCTATTAAAAAAACATGGTCTTAAGCTTCTCTTTATGACTTCACCATAACTGGCACGGCTCTTGAAAAGTATGACAAAAAGTTAAAACACCTGCTTGATGATGTTACTAAGTGCAATTTAATCATGAACACTTTGGGAGCTGGTATATGATATACTTGTACTTTGAAATCTTGCAGGCCACTATTTCATGCCACTTTGCAACTGCGTAACTCACCAGCTGACTGTGCTAGAAAACTGTTCAAACCCTCAAAAGATGTGATGAGTCTTCTAGTTTGCATTTCATTTTTTTGTGGGTGACGTCATATGTGGGGTAGGTTTTAGGCCATTTTGACCCAGGTTACCGGGCCCTTGGCGCCAACCGCTAGAGCAGTAGTTCTTAACCAGGAAGGTGCGCCTCTCGAAGGGGCATCAATAAATTTCCACAGGAGGGCGATCCTTAACGCACTCTTCAACATAGAGAGTTTTTGAATGAGAATGCATTCTGTCCAATTTACTTATTTAAAGTCAGGGGAGCTTGAAACAAAAAACAATCACTTAAGGGAGGTGTGGTAATAAGAAGATTAAGAACCACTACGCTAAATGGAATTTTTCGCCTAAAGCTTTTACTAGAAAATAGGCACAAATGCAAGTGCTTTTGAGCCATTGCTTGGCTTCCTAGTATTTCTGATTCCAAAGTTATTCCAAAATAAATAAAATTTGGGTAAAAAATCTTTTTAGGTAATTTTTTTTTTTTAGGTAATATTTTTTTTTTTTTTAGGTAATAAAATCTTTTTAGGTAATATTTCATTTTGTTGTAGTTTGAAAGAAATTCTGGAATGATATTCAATTCTGTATCTGTAATAGCGCTGTTGCAACATTTTCTGTAATTGCGAAGCTCTATGTTGTGCAGGCCTAAAATTGACCAACACATTCATTCTACTGACCACACTGAAGTGACACACACTGAGTTCTACTCATAACTGTCACCAGAAGGTCTTCATTAGGGGTGATTTACTTTTGTGAAGGGGGGCTTGACATTCTAAATTTCACAAACCCAACTGATTTATTGTGTTTCATGTTTTAATTTGGGAAGGCTTGGAGCATTGTCTGAGGGGTCTAAGCCCCCCAAGGCTAGGGTTACCACATATGATGAGGCACAATTCCTGACAGATTTTTGTCAGTCACATTGACTAATTTTTGCGACGAAAACATTTTATTATGGTATAAATTCCGGATGCATCCAAAGCACATTGCCATTGTCATTTTCCCGTGAGAGTAGGATAAATACAGAACAAAACAAAAACAGCAAAAATTGTTGCATTTCACTGAACCAAATGTCTGTTGTTTCTGAAAACAGCAACATTTATGAAAACAAAAAATAGCACAGAATTATTACACAGTAAGTTACAAGGCAAATACAA
>JGI24159J19872_10001836_pt1 | contig 24291 bp, 17 predicted proteins | sample Ectturendosymbi4_FD_19872 | JGI IMG/M metagenome (IMG submission 19872)
CCGCCACGAAACGTGACCGACAAGCGTCGTTGAAAAAACTGTATATGTTAATCAAACGGAAATATTTTCGTTTTTTCAAAACCGTCCTCACTTATACCCGGGCAGTCGATGCTTTTTTCTCCTGCTAAAATGCATATCACGCTTAACTGAGCACTGCAATGTGAAGGTTTTTGGAAGCATCTGGTTGCCGTTTCTGTCAGAGTTAAGAATAGGTTGTGCTTTTCGGGTGACACAGGTAACGAAATATTCTTGTTGAAGCTGTATATTTGCTTCTGGTTCCTATTGAGAGCTAATAAGCAGCCTTTTGTGCTTTATGATGATTACATTCTATTTTTGATTGTTTTTTCTTGTAGTAGCGGGACATACTGTAAGAGTATATGTCCCTACATTATTTGACGCTGGTCTATTTTTGCCCAACAGTGTGAGTTATGCTAGATTTTGCAGAATAGCTAGTATAACATTTTCACTTGATGAGGCAGTAAAACATGTTTTTCCTTCGGTGAAGTCTGCAAAACGTGGAATGAAGGGTGTAAGAAGTGGAACAAGACTATGAACAAGATGTGACGCAAAACCTGGCTACGTGCATGACACAACAATTTTCCCTGAAAAGGAGATTTTTGCCTAGATGCAAAGTTAGTGTGAATGAGTGGTTACAAAAGTGTCCCGATCATTCACAATTACTCATCAGGGATGTTTTGGTGTTTGATTGATTTTTTACATCCAGGAAATGCCGTTTCCTGCAGTTAAGACTTACAAATTTACCACGCATTCAGTAGGTTACAAGGAACGTTCAGCGGAAGTCTAATCGATCATGAACATGCCATTTTACCATTTAGAAGTAGACGAGTTAGAAAGCGTTTTAGTGCTGCAAAACTGCTACAATATGTGGATGAACACATTCGCAATGGAAGGTAAATTAAGAAGGCACTTCGCCCTACGTGCAGAAAAAAAAAACTTCACGTGCCAAAAGTGCGTCCTGCCTAACCTGTATTGTTTTTTTCACACCATATCACACCTAAAATGATAACACAAGGCAACCTTTGCCAGGAAAATGTTTTTTTTTATTGCAAAACGTGTTTTTGCCATTGGTTGTCTTTGTGTCTTCAATACTGTTGGAACATAGTTATCCCAGGATGCAATGCTTAAGGGACAAAAATGCCCATTTCCGGTTCATACATTCTGTAAAGATATAACATAAGATTGAAATTACTTTGTTTACTTATTCATAAAACAATGCTCTCATGCCAAAAATCCAATTTCAAATCGATTTGTTTAAAATCAGTATTGAAAGGTGCGACAGCTTGTTTTGCACCTTCATGTCACAACTAGTACCCTGACAATTCTATTTACATACTCCAGGGCTGTCCCCACCTCATGTTCACAGGATACTCATGGTTGCAGATAATGAAATGTTCTTCGACTTCCGGAAGCAGCAAACATTTTTATTCAAAACGGTTACCTCTTTTGCTTTTGCGCTTCTGTTTGTATTAGCACACTTGTAATTGACCAGATTACTGTAAGACGTTTCCTGTCTTTTGGATACTTGCAGTCAAACGCAAAACACGATATAATTCTCTTTTCCGATGTCGCTTGCAAAAAAGGACAATTCTGTCCACCTTAAAACTGGATATGCGACACAATGTGAAAATACACTTGTTAAACCTACGCGCTTGGTGCGTAGTAAGGTTGTCCCATTAGATGGAAGAAGAGGATAACGAATTTGATTCGCTGAACATGAATTCAATATCGTCAGTATGAAACCTTAATCTGCTACATGTCTGCGCTTTGCTTTATGGAGCTACCCTCTACGTAAAAGTTCCACTTACGGCCTAATCGGATCTGTTGGCCAAAGGTGCAAGCACTGATAAAGGCACTTACAGATTTGTCAGCTACAAGAGATTTCAACGGATATTAAGTTTCATTGTCAGCAAGCGCAATGTTCGCTTACAATAATGTTTCCTTGTAGCGACATGCACAAGACAAGAACAGTGCCGGCGGAAAGTTTTGATTCAAATGCAAATTTGACATGTCTTTCAAGGAATGGAAGTAGATGGATATTTCGGGTACAACTTCCCTTCTAGAAAATTGCCTTTTTTTGCGATTAACCGGCTGTCTTCACTGCAGCCACCTCCTCCCACATTACAACTTCAAGTGCTTCTTGCATGTGGACAATTTGAATTCCATCATTTTTGCACCTAAACATACGCTTTCAAACGTCGGTCTATCAAAAAACAAATATCAATGAACTTTTAGTGAAGAAGAAATCAAAGTGAAATGTACATGAATGAAGAATACTTTCAGAGAGAGTGTTGAAAATATTTGAATCTCTCTCAAATTGTTTTGGAGGGTTTGCACGAATTACTCAACTTCGTGTTTCACAAATCATCGCATGTAACAAGCAGGAGTGGCTACGCCAACACAGGAAATGAAACTGAGGCTACAAAAATATTTTCAAATGTAACATAACAGCGCAGCAGTGATTCACATTCGGCTTATATTATGCATTCGTTGCGACAGCGATCATACATTTGACATAAGCCTGACGGATGAAACGAACTGTTCAGGTGATGAAATAAGTCATGGGAAACGTGCGTGAATATGACATCACTTGCTACATTAGCAAAACACGGTAACAAGTATCCACAAAGAGGCATGCAAGCTGAAAACCATAAACTTGCATGACACTTAATTGCGTAACATACGCAGGATTGAGCACGAACTGCATGGGGAGTTACAGTACGCCACAGTATCCTATCCTCTTCTACTGTAAACTGTACAGAGCAATTCTTGAACACCAATTTGCACGAATAATCTTGTTCGAAAATATGCAGTGCTCAGCTATAAAAGTGCAGTTTGGGGCTTAGCTGCCATTGTACCCCACTGCTGGTCTTTGATAGCAGTGGCTTCATGTTAAGATATGGAGGACCTGCAACACGCTTCACATATTGCTGCATAAAGCAGGCAAAACAAAAAACGAGATGGATGCTTGAATATCATTTGTTTTGGTTTCTGTACACACCAGTTGTCTTTTGAATCACTCTGCGTATTGAGAGATTTAACTTTTAATGAAAAGCCAATAAATGGGAACTAATGGTGGACGACTTGGCAGGTTAACAAAAACATTTTAGATTCAAAGCAGATATCCCAAATCAATAAACCTGTTTTTGCTGCTAGAGTTCTTCAGATAAGATCGTATATTTGAGGCCTACACATCTACACCTTCATTCGGTGAAAAAAATCGCAAAACGGTTTTGCATTCAGGAAGTAATTTCGACAAAGTAATTCAGTTAGGCAATTGCTTTCAAAACTCATTAAAAGAAAATATTTCATTAGTAAACTGCTGAAGGAAGAAGATATGTTGAGCAGCTTTCTTTAAATAAATGTCTAGAATTTCGCGTCCTTTAATTGTTCTTTGATTAAACGTAAATGAACATTTTGCGTTGATGTGGCAAAAATGCCGTAGTCATTGGTGTTTACGTTTTCCGTCTCTTCTTTTCGAATTTCATCTTTTCGCCTCGGGTATAACATAAACTGAGTCCTGCAGAGAAGGACAGTGCTTGTTAAAGATAACCTTTAAAAGAAAAGAAAAGACTATATTCAAACGAAGTTTAGGAACAAGCTGTGTTAGTCGAAAGCAGTGTGCCATCTAAGAAAATTTTGCACAGAGTAAATGTTGTTTTTAGTGCGCATGCAATTCCGCAAGTATGTGGACACAGCGAAGCGTTTCAATCAGTAAAAGGTGAATACGACATATATAGGATATGAAATTTGGAATGTTGCAAGTGCGCGAGAATGAGATTTCGCTGTGCAATTAGTCTGGTTGTACTGCGCGTTGTACTGCTCAGCTGCGCAGTTGCGCACCTTAGAGGATGCACTGATTGAAAGCATTATTTCCACCTTTATTTTATACTCAGCGCTACGTTTATATGTGCGGCTGGACCATCCTCACCTCATGTTTACGGCATCCTCAATGGTTTCAGGCAGGAGGACNTCNTTTGATTCAGGAACCAGCAAATACAANGCACTGGCCAGAAGCAATAGGCCTGACGTTATCAAGCACGGCTGCAAAACGCTACCAGATTCACCTGAAGAGCTTATGTTGAATATATAGTAATTTTGGGGTTTTCACCATTGCCTTTTTAGAGTGCTGAGCATTTATTTGTTAGTGAGTCAACATCCGCACGAAATACCTACACTTTTTAACAATAGTCGACATTATACAAACATTTTTTTAAAAAGTAGACCGCATGTGCCACTAAACTGGACAGTTTTGATTATGCGCAGGTAATGAATTGATTACATCGTTTAAATATTGTATGCAAATGTTTTGCTTTCCTTTTATCGATTCATGATTGTTGAACTCACAAAATATTGCACAAAGAAATCAGAAAAACAAAACCAGTGATCACTAGTCGCAACGTTTCATGTGCATCATAAAGCTGATAAAAACATCTGAAACAACGCTAAATGTTTTCAGCAAAGATATGCTCGTAAAACTAAAAAGGTGATTTCTCCGGTATATAGATCTACAGAAGCGTCTGTCTAATACCGGATGTCCACGGGAATGGTTATGCGTGTGAAAATTTTCATGTAGTCTAGTGTTATTCGATGATGTTCAAATAATTGTTGGCATCGAAAAAGGACTTCTATGTTGTAGAATGCGCATTGGCAGCAAAATGTCGTCAAATCAGCCAGCAACGCACAACACTCAATTGCATTGTAACTTATAGTCTCTCACAGTAGTTAGCCACGTGTGAATAAACTTTCCGATTAAAATTATTGTGCGACATTAAAGAGAATTATTGAGATTTTCATCAAATACAAAATCACCCTCTTGCTTAGCCTACCTCTATTCATTTCATAACATTTCTTAGTCTACATCGTGCCTAGTTGGACACTTCAATTTCATGAAACAGTTGGAAATTGCAAAACCAATTTGTTCTTTATTCTCGTCTTCGTCGTTTGAGCCAGTTTTTCAAACCACTGCTTAGCCTCACTGAATTTCAGGGTAGGTGTTGAGCAGCCATTCAACTTTATCATCATCGAGAACCGTCAGGTTGTACTGCTATTGCTTGCTATTTACTAACATGCTTATTCGGAAGTTGTCATCGCGGACCTTGAAATGTTGAAGCAATAAAGAAATTGTTCCGCACGATTACAAGTTGTCACTCCTGGCCATCAGCTTCAACCAAAGCATTTCTTTAGCAGTGGTCAGCGTGCATACACAGTATGACGGAAAAAAAACAAACACAACCATCCTGCGGGTGCCTACTTCATTATTCGCTGAATTCGTCTCTCGCACAACGAACTTGGATTGTTTGACATGGATAAGCAAATGTTGGGTAAAAAATGCCAGGATTGTTGTTACTGTAGAATGCATTGCATAAATCTTTTTAACACGGAAGGAGTAACAACTGAGTGCAAAGTAGAAGTCGTGATATATTGTTTTGAAACACTGTTTTTACTCCGTGAATCCACTTTTGCCTCAACAACTAAGGATTAACAGTTTTTCTATTTTGCAGTATAATGTGGACCTGATGCTTGACAATAATATGTCATAGTATACCCAGCGTTTAATCCACTGTACAGTGGATACGCGTGCATAATGTGGCATGTTAAACTCTCAAAATGTCATGCGAGTTAACAAGTACAAACAAAAGGTGACGTACCAGATAAGGCGAAATTTTTAAATTATATCAAAAGGCCTCGAAGCTTAACGTGACAGTCCATTCTAGACGTTTTACTGTGTTCTGGATGTTTTATTGCATTAAAGACGTTTTATTGCATGCAACTGTAGATGCTTTATTGCATTCTAGTTATCCTTCGGTGGTGGAGTGAAGAGATATCCAGATGCCAGCCAAGGTGCTATCACTAAATGAGAACCAGTTTGTGAGAATTTACGTCTGTTAAGATTTGGTTGCAAAATGCAGGAAACGATGTAGCGAAAGGTGGTTTGATTTTGTTAGTACTTGAGTTTTGGACATGTTAAATATTATTTACCATGTTCATTTAGCCTAGCATTTTGAAGTTGATAGTAGGTAGATAAATATGTTTCTGATTGGATGGACATTTTGAAGATTGACGCAGTGGAATTCAATATTTTGAAACTGTTCAATAGGACATTTTTATTACGTTTATGGTGCACCACCGTCACAGCACCTAAATCATCCACTCTCAACCTCAGTCTCTTTTTTATCATAAATTTATACATATGTATCAGAACGGCGAGGACACCAGAACATCTGTGAAAAGTTATTACCCGACGTAGATGCGAGCACAAGCAACTGCACACACACACAGTAACAGCACCACAATTCCTAAACTGCCTTCGACGATCGTCCGATCAGAGATTTGTTTAGGGAACAATGTTCCCTCTAAGCTGCGCGCCTGCGCGGCTGCGCAACTGCTACGATCCCTCTGCNCAGTTGCAACAATGCTTAGCGCAGTCTCCACTACTTGCTAACCGCCCACTGTAATGGATTTAATAACTTCTGCTCAGCAAAACTGTGATTCAGCGCAACCGCTTGTTTTTCCGCGCAGCATTATTGAATGAAGCGAGCGCACTGACCACTATGCCACACGTCCTGTATGTCATAAATATTACTGCTGAATCCTGCCGCATAATCGTATTGAACTGAGAGGAGAGCTACATCAATACCTTCGATATTTCTGACTGAAGTTAAGCCTTTGAATACGGGTCTGAGAAATCCTGACAGGAGGTGAAAATACAGTAGATATTATGCATACTGATCGTAGAAAGCTCACAACGCGTAACCGTACTAGAGGACATTACTTTTGCAAATTTCGGCAAAACCAGATATGTAGAGTGATTGCAACCCAGGGTTTGCGCAGAAATCCCTTCATTAAAAACAAAAGGCTTGTTGTAGATTGCGAAGTCGCTACGCCTAGTCAGCGGACTTTGGCTTATCTGGTGGAAAAAATGAACGAACCATTTCTGCATGCAGTAATTTCGCGTTTTGCACGACAATCAAGAAAGAGCAAGTTGGCGCCAACATGAAACACGGGACAACAGGTGGGAAAGAATCTGACATATCAACGCGAATTATTTTCTGGAATCAAATCGTGCCATACTGAAAGACAATCCGTTTATTATTATTACAATGGTGCATCCACCTCATGTACGAAAATAACTACGAAAAACACGGATAGCGTGCTGCACCCAAGTGTGACCGTTGTTCTATGATTGAATACATCAGCTCCTTTCAGGGACAAATCCACTGTGCCGTATGCACACTGTTTGCCAAATCCGTAACGATTTCATATGTAGCAGGCAACATAACATATAACATATAAAAGAACTGATGAAACGTGCGCCCAAGGTACAAAGGCAATTTACTGGCAATATTGTTATCAGGTCAAAGGCGGCAGATGACTATGTTTGACAGAATGCAGTGAGCGCAACATGGGTGAATGAAAGATATTGGTGCGGTTTATATGATCATGCAGCATGAGGAATCTTCAAATGGTTGAGCTATCTTCTTCTGATGGCAAAATTCTTTTGCATGAGGTTTGTTAAGAAAAATGACTTCCTTCAACCGCTCTTTGTCAAATTTCCGCATTAAATATATCGCGAACACTTCATCTATCTCGCGAATTTGCATTCGAATTGAAGTATTGGTGAGCACCGCCATTCCGCCAAGAAGTTTCTCGGGATGCCCATTAGTCTTTGCGCTTATAATCTTCCTGCCAGTTCGTAAATTTACTTCTATGCCAAGGTGCGGGTTTCGAGGTAAATCTAAACGGTCAAGATTTATATTCAATTGCAGTGGAGCTTCTTCCAACTCGTCTTCGCTGTAGCGAATAGTGAAAGCAATGGCAATGAGATGTCGAGACCTCTCCTTTGGAAATTCGTAGTGGTCCGTTGCCTGGACTGACACCTCGTGGTAATTCATGTANAACNTTTTGTAAAGATTATTTAGAGTGAATCGGGCAGCACTCCAAGGTGTCTTTATTTTGGTGCAGCAGCTTTCATTGATTGAAACTTTGGTGATTCTCCCAACTGCACTCATTCTCTTGTCATTAGCAACGAATACGTTGTGTGGTTTCAAGTACTGCTCCAATTTCCAAAAATATCCGGGACCATCAACACGAGACTCAACAAACATAACGTTACCTCCACTGAAAAGGAGACCACAACAAAACACAACAGAAAAACTATGAGTTTCCTTTTCAGAATCCATATCTAAGTGTACCGCCATCTGTGAAATATCGAAGATTCAATTCATAGAAACGGTGATTCCTTAATTCCAGAATGGAAAGGTGAGCATCTGTTTTTTTTGTTTTTTTTGAATTAATAACATGTTCAAACCTGTCCAAACATGCGCGTGCTCCCTGTTGAGGTTATAACAGCAAGCTCGCCGCACCAACCGCTGATTTACAGCAACGTTTCAGCAGTTTCACTGTTTAGGTGAGTAGCGACGTAGAAATGATGCATCGGCCTTATTTGATACACGTTAATAAAATCATACCCGAAGTAAATTTCTTTTGAAATATGCTGAAGAAATACCTTTCAATAACTACAACCTTTGTGAAACATTCACCTTACATCTACACTCGTTAATTATAGTTTTTCCAATAAAAAGTTTCTACATCTGGATAGTCAAAAAAGTTCGGCATATGTGCCTCCCACACGGATCAATATTTCTTATACGGCTAGTAAGCATCCGTCAAAATTGCTAGAGCAACGGTTTGAAGCTGCAAAAGCAGAAATGTTAAACTGTTTCAAATAAAGAAGCTGTAACACTCCGGCGACCGCTTAATCAACCAACATGCCTTTTACCTCGAGGGTAATTCTATTCCAGTCACGCTCCCGTCAATTCGATCTAAAGCCTTGACAAACCAATCAAAGAAAGCACCAGTAACAAAACGTGCTTCTCGAAAAGAAACCTGTGTCATAAATTCACACCAGACTTCTCCATTTTGTTTTCGTCACATTTTTGCATTCGTCGCCAAGCCATTTGGGAGTATGGTAGCATATTTGATCCAAATGCATTTCATAACTCAAAATCGAACGGTGTGCATGTAAATGGAAACAGCTTTCACAGTTAAGATAAGTATGAAGCATTGTGACTAAACAAAGGCAGGCGAGCAGCCAGCATTTCCAATACGGGGAGTTAACGACCACAGAGTCTCAGCATTTAAATATTTAATGCCCCTTGTTTTCAAAGACTCATCCCAAAACCGTGCATTTGTATGGCTTTTCTTGCCTGATCAGTTGTGTTCAGATTTAAAATGGCCGATAATAACTCTACTTTCATTGAATCGATGAGTTTTAAAAGTATTGGTAGTCAAGTTCCAAGGTTCTAATTTGACTTAATGCCACCATTTTCTTGTAGAGCTCTCCCGCGCAAGTGCTTGTGAAACTCTCGTTGATGCATTGCACAATCTGCAGTATACCCATTGCAGACAATATTGCGATTGAGCAAGAAATCATCGTGGCCACCTTGCAATGGCACTTATTATATTCATACGCTCCTGATTTACACCAAGACACGTTCAATCGAGGCCGAGTAGCGATTTTGCTCTTCGACACTGACTTCCGAAGTTGGCCTTCTGCAAAAATTTCTCGCATATAAGACGTGGATCCTGTTGTCGTCCGATTATTAAGCGACTAATTGACCTATGCGTGTGATAAACGTAAACACTAGAGCCTCTTGATAATCTGTAAAGTGTTTTGGCTACCTTCGACTGATTCCGTAAAATCTTTGCAGCAGTTTCAAACCTGCTTTGTTGAAATTGCAGTCCCGTCGCCACGGGGAGGATTTGGTGGGCTTAGCCCATCCAAACAAAGCTCCAATCCCCCCAAATTGACATATGAAACAATGAATTAGTAGCATTTTTGTCAAATTTGAATCTCAAACAAGCCCTGCAGGAACGCAAAGCCCCCTATTGGCGACTTTCTGGCGACGGTTCTGTGAATTTGGTTTGATAAAATTCTCTTAAATTTACTGACGTCGTTGAGATATACAATGGAATTTTAAGAAGTAAACAGTTAAAACAGCATCGCCACGCCATTATTACAAAATTTATTGCCCACGCTCAGCTGCATGTAAAGATAGCTTAGCACCACGCGTAATTAAAATTTATAGAAATCACGAGTTTCTAGAAACCACAATAACTTGTTTGCGGAATTTTAAGACCGAATGGGAACTAAATTGAGTTTAGTTTCTTTGTGGTCACATGCACTTTATCCAGAAAACAGATTGCACGATATTTGTAAGCAATGACGGTGTCAATAACCTCAGAACTAACAAAAGGAAAAGCATCTGCTCCCTACATGAAGTAACTATTCTGCTGACCCTTATTGTTGCAATTGAATTATTTGAAATTTTACTGTCTGATAGGGTGGCAATCTACATCAACTGAAAGTTAAAACAATTTGAGACTATGCACAGGTCTGACCATAACTACTTGAAAGAACTGAATTTTTACTAGCCGGCAAGGTAGTGGAAAATCAATGAAGAAAAATTCAAGGCTCCATATCATTGTGAGTGAACCTTCACTAAACAAGCTATCACAAATAAATAAAGAAAATGAATACTGTTGCAACTGATGTTACCATGGCGTTTTAAACACATATTCGAAACCAAATCGCTCAAGGTTGCCCGGTTAGCATTTTGAATGCCAAAATAAGGAAACTTTGCCCAAAACTTTACTTAAGTGATTCAGTGTAAGAAAATGTTGTTTTTTCGTGTAAGTTATAGTTTGGCATGTTTTTGGCCTTTTTATTATTGTCGTTGTCAGCAAAAACATTGCTTGGCTATTTTCTAAACATGTCTGCTTTGAGATTAAACCCATAATTTGTTTTCATCCTGTCTGGCAGATATTGAATTTTTGGCAAATTTTGTCTAGCGATTTGACCTATTTGGTCTGACCTGAGAAAACCTAATAGTTTTTTTTTGTGAGACACGTGTAACAGCACTTTGTAATAGATATTATGTGGAATTTGACGCATCTAACATTTGGCCTGAAATTGTTCCTTACGTAATTGACCTCATTGATTGCATTTTCTGTTTCATGATCTGTGGTCATATCTTGTGTTCGAGACTAAAATTCCTGTGGTATCTTTGAAACGTACTTAAATTGTTCACAATTTTACTTATAGGTTTGCTTGGAATTTACAGCATTGGAAGTGAGTAAAAGACGTAAAATTGATTTTTGGCAAACAAACTGTTGACTCAACTACATGACTTTTGTGATAATTGATTCTTGAAATGTGAATATGTGCACATCCGAATCATCGCAATGTTGTGAAAGTGGAACATGACAGGCAGATTCCTCAAAAGCTTTTAGAAAACCCAAAGCATTCAATTTGTACAGTGTGAAGCTTAATTTTTTCATAGTGATATTTGAAACTACTTAAAAATTATTTTGATTATACAGTACGTTTGCGTTTTTGTTTCAGATTTCTGTAATTGACATAGATCAAAAAATAGATTATACCTGCAGTAAAAAAGAATTTAAGGTTTTGTAAAACCTACGTTTTTCGTATAAGTTGGAATTTTGTCTTTGAAAGAAGGATTACAGATTTGCAAATCAGTTTTCGGTTGATTAATTTTAAGGCCGGCAATTCATTTTGGAAGAATTTGTATAAGCAGCCAACCAACAACAGAAGAGAGCAATAACGGATATGCAGCCCTTTTTCTGTCCCATCTGATAGCAACCTGTGACTGTACCATCCCTTTCATTGGGATTCTCACAACACTAGTAAGACAAACTACGTTGCATCACGTGCATCTCTAAGGACTAGCCACTGTACAGCAGCGGCTAAAACACCAAACTTGGTCCAATCAAGTGGGGCATGGAGAATCGGGTTACCCCGATGTTGATTGCCACCTAATGAAAGACGCAACTATCTCATTTTATTAGATTTGCATCATTACGTCATGGCACTAAGCTTCTATGTCTTTATTGATTGTACTTTAGAAACACAACAATGGCCTTCGATTTCCTGAAATTCTTGCTATATGACTTATGATTGCTAACGACTGGGCATGGTGCAAATTTCAAACTTTTTTGTTAATTTTCGTGACAGCAAGGCCGAAGCCTGAATTGTGCTTCTTGCCGGGGCGGTTAAGGTGAACGCTCTTGACCAAGGAGCGCTACGGTAATTCACTCAGTGGCCGTGGATCGTGCACCAACCTTCTAATTGAGAGGCGGACACTTTACCACTGAGCTATTGCCGCCCCCATTTCAAACTTTGAACTATTTGTTTGTTTGCTTATAAATATCCATTATTGCTGCGAAGGTATAGAATACATTTGTGCTTTTCCCGCGTTGTGTGATTAACTTGAACCACGTTTGCAGTCATTGATTTGGAATCATTGTAATGACAGTTTCTTTGATTTCCTCTATGTTTAGTGAAAATTGGGCAGATGCATCGTATTGTAAGACGAGCGAAAACGCTCACGTATCGCCGACACCTCGAGTCACTTTTCAAAAAGCTGACATCACGCGTCGCACTCTTCAGGCGGATTGCAGGCTAGGGTTAGGGTAATGGGACAACAACGTTGCGAACTGGCACTTTAGCCCTGGTCCATTAAACAACTGTCTACTACACTCCCGCCTGGTGCCCCAGTGCTCACACCCGTCTCGTTGATCCTGTCATGAACCACGTCTTGGGAAACGTGACCGGATGCCTGCGTCGTACACCAGCGGACAAACTTTACATCCTTGAAGGCAAGAAACATGCTGAGCTTCGCCGCAAATGAGCTACAGTCTTTCTACGCTCACCTGGCCACCGGGTGGGAATGCACGGCATGTCAAATCGAGAAATCCATTTGTTCCCGCCGCACAACAACCCATCAGTTCATCTGACGACAATAACACATCTGCGACGCTCTGGGCGAATCACCGATGGAATGCGAAGTGGTGGAGAGCACTGTGAGACTTCCTACTTTCATCCCAGACATCTGCACCAACACTCCTGAAATGGTCCTAGCCAGAACAGCGTGGGCCCGGCTTAACCGCCTCCGCACCGGGGTCGGACATTTCCGCTCCTGCTTCTACAAATGGAGCATGGCACCTTCTGCGGCTTGTGAGTGTGAAATAGAAGCTTGAGAGTGTGGCATAGAACAGACCGTTGACCATGTTGTCCGTGATGTTTAAATCCATCGACCCCTCTATGGAGTGGATGGCCTAGGTGCGGATTACAAGAACTGGCTAAAAAGATATACAATAAAGAAGCGAAAAAGGGAAAAAATTATGAAAAGATGTATTCCGCGAATATCTAATCAAATATGTGGAGATGAATTGTTGGCACAATGACCAAAACAAGATGAGGTAATACCTACGGAAAGTTATACAAGTGCTNTTCGAACAGATGTGAAAATTACAGTAAACCTCATTGGTCACGCCACATGTTTCTACAACGCTGTAACAAACGTTGACTGTTGAATGAAAGGTTTATGAGCAAACCTTTGTTCGAAATGAAGCAAGCATTGGCTTTTTTGGAGAAATAGAGCATCCTGTCAACAAAACCCACAGCGATATTCACAAAAGAGTAAACACAATGTAAACATCACCGACCGTAGTGGCTGGTGCTTGTTTTTTCGTCAGAGGTTAAACGCCTTAGCATCAAGTATAATTTACAGTAAAATCTATTGATAAATAACTTAGTCCTAACCGCACATTGGTCGACTTCTCGCCTCCACACACGATGTAGCAGCATAGACATACTTTATTTGGATGCTTCCAACCAAAACGAAACATTTTTCCAACTCATGCATGAAAGATTCTGCTTTTCACAACATGTTGACGTAAGGGTCGGAATTGTTTCACTCTTCAACGGGAAGGCTTTTGCGTTTTGGATCAGATCAACAAATAAGAGGGAAAATGTAATTGAAATCAACACAGTTTGGAATCACCACGACGTGTTTGAAGGAAAATTTACATCGGCAATTTCCTTGGGAAATGCAGATCTGCCAATGCAAGATGTGAAATTGTGAGCAAATCTCTAAACAACCTGAACCTGCCAAGAGGGTAGGGGTAACAAAAATACAAGCATTGCTAAATGATTTCAGAAAACGTTAGTTGGTGATTAATTTGTAACATGCAGTACGTGGTGAAATAGGAATATGTTGGTAAGCAGTGCACGGAGTTGTGTAGATACTTATTGCGAACAATATGGCCACAAATATCGAATACATCATTGTGTTCAAAATTTCAGCTCAGTCGTAAGCCATCATCAGGGATATAAATACAATAAATCAGTTAGAGTTAGAAAGAAAAAATGATACAATTTGAAGGCTTTCCTATTTTATTACGTCATAAACACCAATATGTATTAAAAAGCAGCAAAGGGGTAGACCAGCATCGGGGAACCTGCAGTATTTACTATCACGGGCCGCATCAAATGTGCATTATTGCTGGCAGCCGCAAAATCTATTAATTATATCCGAAAGTTCCAGCTTCATCTGACTATGAGGAAGAGTGACTTCTCTTGACTTACTACCTAAGTACCTGCTTATCATGGAGCTGCGTTTTGACGCGATGCGTTGTAATTGTGTAACGAAAATTCTGATGCGGACCTGTCAAGAGCGAAGATGTAACAAAAATACAAGCATTGCGAAAAGATTTCAGAAAATGTCAGACGGTGATTATTTCGTAATATACGTGATGAAAGACGAATATTTTAGCTTTCTGCTGAACAAAACAAGCTCTAATCTTATTGTTCAAGATGCAGTACATCAGACGGATAAATACCAAATCAAAGGCAGTTATAAGAAATCAACGATGGAAGCTTTTTCGTGGTCACTTGCATGGTTTCGTTGATTGTGTCAAAGCACGTTGATTGAAAAAGAATGCAGATGAGATTCTTGGTTGACACGTTGGGCTCAAACAATTGAATTTCAATATCAGATCTTCAGACTGCTTTGCGACGAGGTTGCAGCAACAAACATGGTGAAAAAGGAGCAGGCGCAATCACTGCGCGAAATCGCACGAAAAAGAGTTTCTTTTCTATGCAGCGTGTATTATCTAGTAACATTTGTATTGATTAAGGTGGAAATTCCAAAAAGTGAAAAAAAAAATTATTCTGTATTTATATTTCACTCAGCAAAGTTAACGGAAGAGCATTGCACAGAGCTGTTCGGTCCAACGTAGTTGGTTAGAGGTTTTCAACTGCTCTGAAAAATCGGAAGAAATTTTCAGAATTTGAATTTAAAAAATAGCTGAGTTACAGTTGAAACGACATTCTCTCAAAAGAAAAAGTGATGTTACCTCACTGACGCGGTGTGCTAATTTACTCTTGCAATTTTAACTGAAAGATTAATTATAGCGTAGCTACACCGGATGTTTTACATGCATCAGTCCTAGGCTTGCTGAAATTTAGCGTTCCCAGCCCACAAGAGATTTTGCGGGTAATGCTATTCCTATCGTTAATTTTGATATGATAGAAAGACATCAATGCCGTTATTTGCATGTAGTCTGCCATTAGAGAGTTAATCCGGAGACTTGTTTGTTGCAGGGGAGAATTACTGTTCAAAAAGACCTTAACGTAGGATTACCATGATTGAAAGTGTTTCTGCGGACGTAGTATGTTCTTCATCCACATCCGAAGAAAAAACTACTTACCACTACTATGAAGCTACCTTTAAAATTTTTATTGAAAACTTCGCTGCTTCCTTTTCAGTGTTCAAAGCAGCCGATGACGTCAGTAAAACAACGAAGTCACTTTTGTTTTATAAAATTGAACACAAAGTTACGCACATTAGAAAGCAGCTGCGCGGTAGCCTTTACATCACTGTACGAGGCACATTCTGTGCAGTAGAACTTCGGCAGGTTACTTTTGAAGAGAGACAAAGCTCCTGGTTTGACGCGAAGGCCGCCATTACCGCGATTTACGAAGACGACTATCTAGCATATGACGATTTGGATTTCACGCGTCTGGAGACGCCCATTCCGCCGTTCACTGCTGACGAGCACAGCCAGTTCGCAGCGATGGCGTTCACTTTGACGTACAAAGCGAACGAACACTTGAAGGGGAACGTGCCTTATCGTTTTGCGGAAATGGTTCCTGTGCACAAGATTCGGCCAACTATCGCTGGTTGGAGCATCTTCTTTAGGACCAGCCGTGAAGGAAAACGCAAGGGGAAAAGCACAATGAAGAGAGCAGTTTCAAATGTGACCGGAGTTGCTGCCAATCTAGCAATGGCGACGTCTATGAAGAAACCGTTTTGTCAAGATCATGAAGAGGACGTCGTACTTTACGGCATGGCTTCCGTCAACGGTGCTACAGCCGCTTATTTGTTGCGAGAACTGGAAACATATATGATAGTGTACCTAATGAAGAAATTCACCGATCCCGGTAAACTGCGAGAGATACGATACCTGACCACGGGCGAAATGGTCGATTATTGCGAGGAGAAGGCCATTGATCAGTATTCGAATGTTAACTGAGTTTCGCTTTATAGCCACAACCGCAGCATGGCTTGTTAAACTTTACGAATTAAAAAGAAGTTTGTCACTGCATTCCACCTGTATGAAGTCACAGAATAACTTCGTTTTGCTATAAATGTGAGCTGAAGATATCTGTTTGATAGTGTACGAAAACTGGATGTCGTATTCATAAGAAAACAACATGACGAACAACTTGCGAGGATCGTTTCCATGTTGGCAGGAGCTTGTTTGTTTCATTTTGTGATTGAAGCACATCTATGGTACCGAAGAACTGCATCGTTTTCGCTTACTTTTTCTTTGCCATGTTGTTGAACCGAAACTGCAAACTAATCGCTTATTCAAAAACCAAGTTGCGTACGTAGCACAGTTATACTTATGGTTAGCAGGAATTAAGCTCGTTGAGTTTCGAAGGAAGGTGGGCCACTTAAGATGTGCAGTAAAGGCAAAATTGTGAAACGCTTTACTTGCCAAAAAATAAGTATTGACATCTGCATGTCGAATTTGATGCTTACGCTGAGTCCACATGGAAGATTGTGGTTACGGATAGTATGTCAATGACGAATTGGAGCATTCTTTTTATCTAGATTTAACCTTGACTTTTTCATTTCTCCAAAACCAACGAGTGCACGTAACATCGCTGAGTGGGTATTACGATTCATTTGCTTAATTTCGCTCTGCTTGTCCAAATCTTAAAATCCAGCATAGTTGTGTGGTAATAAATGGATGATCGAAGTCAAACAAATACGAAGTTTCCTAAAAGCACAAGTCGCCTGTACTAGGTTTATCCAACAAATTTGAATAAAACCAAGCTGGAACATTGAGGGGATGGAAGATCTATGTTTGTGGCGACCTTTTACCACTATCAATTTGTTATCGACTATAACTGGGTGATGCGCGTGTGACGTATTTGGGTAACTTTTGCGCTTTCGAAAAGCACGGTCTACTAGCTCAGTTACATAGATCCTGTTTTTTCTGTGACTTAAAATTTTTTTCAGGGTGACGTTTCACGGCATGTAACACTGAATTAACTCGAATATCTACCCTGCTGTATTTGATACTTGCATTGCTGTCACACGCACTAAAAGAAAATACTTGAAAAATAATTTAATACAAAAACAAATTATTCGCCTAAACCCGGTTCATTATTTCCAATTACCTTTTCACGTTGGATGTCTCGAGATTTTGTGCGACACATGACATTTTGTGTGTGATGCATTAGAACAGTGGTTCCTAACCTGGGGGTAATTACCCGCAAAGCCGCTAAGGTGCAATCTGCCATTTTTTAGGCGCAAATGACATATACCAATTTTTTGTGGTTACGTTGCACTGAACTATTTTCCACTTTGTGGAATGTAGAGTTTCGTATGCGTTCACAGAGTGTTTCTTTACACTTGAACACACTGCCTTCCGTGAGGCTATAGTGCCGGAGTAGCTGATGAACTGCAGATCTTAGTCCAGTGACTTGTATTAGCATAGATCGTATTGTGACTCACAACTCACAATTTGTGAGTTAAAAAATATTGCATGAAGTTGTTTGCCAGCATTGCGCTGAGGACAGTAGGCCCGCAGCAGTTACAACATTATGATGTAACAACCCATTGTTGCGAAACATTAGCTCAGGTTCTTGCTATGTGGTGGACCACTGACCATTTTCCAATGCAACCGTCGTACGTGGTGAGGAATAATTCAGCCCAGCAGCCCTTCTGAATGGATGAGATAGCACTAAACGCACAGCAAGTCACAACTGGACTGAAACGTGTTTTTTATCATCTCAAATCTGTTGACTGCGGAAGATCAAATCTGTAGAAAAGTTCTGGTTGCCAATGAAAAAAATGAATAGCTTGATTTTGCTGCTTGTTAGACTTGTCTTCAGGCGTTATAAGTAGGGCAAGTTTTTGCAACATTTTTATGGCTTCCTAAATACGTACTCAAAATTTATGTAGTACGATATTTTAAGCTGGTTCCAGGAATTTTATATGGCGACTTTTTTCCTTTTCACACGCAACTTTTCCTGCAACTTCCACCAAGTATTTTGCAAAGTGTAGAAGTTTGATTTAAAAAGCATGCTTTAGAACTATTTCAGTATAGTTCTGTTCTCTTTGATAGCAGAATCGAACTCACTAGTGACCTAAAAGCAATTGTAGAAATGACCCGGTCAAACATCAGTCCACAACTGCACGCCAAATTGCTACGAAACTTCATGCACTGTGGAGCTTGCCAAACAACTTCATGCACAAGTTTTTTAGCAAATTGCCTAGCAACTTCATGCACAAGTTTTAGCATGCTAGGCAAAATGTTGGCAAAAGATTACCATTTCTCCCTTGGTAATGTTTGGAAATATTTAACTATTTAACATTATATGTAAATAAATCGCTTGAGTAAATCACTTTCGTTTAAAATGTTTGTGCACAAGTACAACTTTTTACTGCAAATTTTGTCAAAATTAAAGCATACTTGTCACGATTTTATTGCAACAAAAACTTGCCGTAGTTATGAGTTTTTAGTAGTTTTCGGACAGCTGCTGGTTTTAGAGCGAAAAAGTGCGTTACGGTGCAGGGCGGGAGCGGGCAAGATTTCTCAAATTCCTGCAGGTGCCAGGCGGAGCGGGTTTAAATTTTGCGGGTGTGGGGCGGGAGCGGACAAACAATTTCAACCCGCGCAGGACTCTAGTGTACACCGCAGGTGACTGCAGCAGGTCGATAAGTTCAAGTACCTTGGTGTGTTATTCACGAGTGACGGAAGATGGAACAAGGAAATGTATACACTGACTAACAGAGCAAACGTAATTCTGCGCGAGCACTATTGCTCTGTGGTCAAAAAACAGGAGCTTTCAATCACCGCAAAACTGTCAGTTTTCAAATTCGTCTTTGTTTTCGATCCTGAAAAAGCGGGGCCCTAGGCAATAGCACAGTTCGCCTCCCCTGATATCCACCCCTGCTCAAAAGTACATACAACAAGAAGAACTGCCTTCATTGTATAACATTTTGAGCTGATTAAAGTCCAAGGGAACGTCATAAAACATATTTTTCGATTGGTTCGCCACGTCACGCAGCACTTAGTGCAGCGTGGTCCAACTACAGGCCCGCGGGCCACGTACGGCCCGCGGACAGAGTTTTTAAGGCCCACTAGCTTTCTCAGTATTAATTTTTGTGTGTATGTTACAGTAAGCAATTTATTTAGAACAACCATCTGTTATTAATAATGTGCAATATTAATAACGTTAGTCTAGGCAGGGGTCGGCAACGTTTAATACAAAAGAGCTATTCTGCTTCATATTCCAGCAGTTATGACCGCTGAGTAGCCACAAAACGTTAATGGCATTTTATTTTTCATGGGTCTTCACAGGGGCGCAGGTGTAACTAACTTAATTGTAATAATAATAATCAGATGTAATTCCAATTTTTTCATATCCAGAGAGAGCCACTTTAGAGAAATCAAAGAGCTGCAGGTTGTCCACTTCTGGACTAGAGTGTAGAGAACTTTTAGCATTTAGCCAACAAAGACAGGTTTCCCAAACTGAAAGATTTCCCACTAAAAATGCGCTTGACATTTGGAAGCACATACGTGTGTGAGGGTACATTTTCTACCATGAAGCAAGTCAAATCTAAAAACGGCAGAAATCGAAAGGCAGGCGATATACCAGGCCATGGTCTCCGACTTGCTACCACTAACATATGGTGTTGTTAAAGGAATGATAATGTCAGAGGAGGCTCAACCAAAGGTATCGCACTGATGAAAATTTGTAAATTGTCTGTTGCTATTGTGTAAGTATTTCAATAACACATTCACTCATTTTCCTGGTTTCATACATCATTTTCTTGAAAGTGGCCCGCTAGTTGTCACGTTTTTGTAAAATGGCGCGAAGGTCAAAAGTAGTTGGACCACGCTGACTTAGTGCATCAGACCAACAATGAAATAGCAGCAATTGAGATACTTCCATATGCACAAAAAAGAAATGGCAATACATTATATATCGACTTAAACAACAAGTATAATCAAATAATTTGCACAAGTTGTATAAATAAAGTTATAAAAACAAAAACCTTGTGCATAATTGCCCGTTTCAATGTTGCACTTTGAGGATCATGGGCCCCCTAGACTCTTAAAGGCCCCCGTGCGGTGCACCGGCTGCACTCCCCTCTTGTGAGACCTGCAATGTACGAGCAGTAGAGTTCATAAGTGTGCGCCATTCCAGGCGCACACCTTCAGAACTGGAAAGCACATAATTATCTTTCTAGCTCTTTTTGCGATTTCCCTTGAGCGCACAATCTGGAAAATGTCAGGTTATGTTTAGTTTCCTAGCGTGTGCGCCGCACACCCAGTAAACCCGGAGTATACGCCCCTGCTTCGGGTAGTGCCTCGGTTTCAAGAGCTTTCTGATCACGTGTTTCTGCAACAACAACATTCATACGATATTTGCACATCAAGAGGATTTTTACCTGCCTAATTGATTGCCTTAAGAAACCAATTGCAAACTAAAACCTGGTTTATGTTTCCGTCAAAGCTTTGTCAGTGACATGCAGAATCGGCATTTTAAGGGATAAAATTATTTACAATTGTGCAACACGAATCACAAATGAAAGAATTTCATTGTGACGACTAGTTTGCAGTTAGGAAAAATCCACTCCGGGAAAAGACAAAGGTTTTGAAAATTCAAATCGGTTGATTTCCTCAAGAAAAAAGTTACCCCTTAATACGATTATACAGTGAGGGATTTTTTGCTAAATGAGTTTGCTACAGTCATTGATTTTTACAATTCGCCAAAGTCGATCGTAAAACCACATAAATGATTTTTTTACTGTTGAGGTGTTACTTCAAAAGCATTTCAAAATTCGTTTAAAACAAGAAGCTACTGAAGGATGCAGTTATTCTTATTATGTCCACGAAACGTTATCTGCTTGATCAATGAAAAGTTAGCAGTCTTTGTGATAACGTTTGAACGCATAAGCACTGACAATTTTATGGTCTACGATCTTTCGGCCCAAGTGATTAAAATCAATGAGAATTAAGTTGTATACCTTCAGAATGTTTTTACGTAACCCATATTCTGCAGGTAATAATTTTTTTCAATAAGTTTATTGTGCTTTCTGACATGCTATGCCAAGCTGACCTAATAAGCTGTGATGCACAACCACATGTTATATTTATGTCTTGATTTTCTTGGGCCAGGATGATCAAGTTACTGATTTCTGTTAAATTATGTTGTTTTACAAGCAACAACATGAATTAAAACCTACTAAGTGTATTGACGGTTGTCCGCCTTTGTTCATCAAAGAAAAATTCGCAAAATGGGAGTTTTTCTGTAGTTTTAGTGAAAATCGAGGATGTTGTTGTTATTGAACGGTATACATATTGCAGGAGATGAGTTGCTGCTGCGATTGTAGCGAAAAAGAGGAAGTGTTCATTCAAAACGCGTTGCATTACATTACAAGCTGTGTTCTTGGAAGCAATGTAGCTCAAAAAGTATGATTGTGCTTTTGCGCCATGGCTTGTACACCGGCATGCGAAAACCTTTGCTAAAGATTCAAACGCATATAACATTTTATGTTCCTGAATGCGCAACGAACGTTTACCCCAATGGTCTTCATACCCAAACACACTGGCCTTGGAAATGTAAGGTCAATCGAGCAAGAATTATCAGAGTACGGTAGTTTAGGATTGAGCAACAACAATTCATGCCCAAATGTGGATTCATTCTCATAGGCATAAGAATAGCAATGATTCGTACGGCACGGTTTATCACTGCACAATTCCCCTGCATGGCTAAAGACTCGTTCCGACGGAGCCGATGCCGCTGTCATACACAGGAGTTCTCTAGCAGCAGCCTTCAGGTAAGGGAATCGATGTTCGTTTAACCAATACCATAAAAAAGGGTGTGCAATCCGTGGGCCAAAAGTGGCCCGGGACCTGAAATTTTGCGGCCCGCGGAAAGGTTCAGAATCAAGATTTCAAAGCAAGCTTTACGGTTTGTAAAGGGTATTGCGAATCTGCCGTAGGTGATCAGCGAGTGTCTAACCCACAGAGCTTGAAACATGCAGGCAGTAGCGGATTAGGGGGGGGGCTGACTGGGTTACAGCCAGGGGCCCCCAACTCTTAGAGAGGCCCTAATCCCTAAGTCGGTAAAAAGTGCAATGTCTTTGTTAGAAAAGGCCCCTTTCTAAATTTCAGCCAAGGTCTCATAAACTTTAATCAGCCCCTGCATGTAGGTGTAGCCCGTGGGCAAATCTGGTAATGTGCATTTGACCCAGCAATGCTTCATGTTTGCACACCCCTGCCCTAAAACATCACAGCTGACTGACAGCCGTAAGTACCAGATGACTACTGTGACTTCTGCATGAATGGATAGGCAATGTAACGTAATAATACTCACTGACAATGCCACATAGTTCGTATTGCAAATTCGAATGAGAAAAGAGAAAAGAAACTAATCAAATTTTTACTGTTTTTGATTTTCAAGTAATAGTGGCGTAGCACTTGTGACCATTTTGTTGCACTTTCCTTGAGCGAGGGTGCATTCTCGTTTCATCTTTAAAACACTGTTGGACAAATAAGGATTTTTAGCAAAACCGGAGACTAGATTAGAACTAAAATGAGAGCACTTAAGCTTTTAGCAAATTAAATTAGAATTACCGTCATTTCGCTCTAATTCATTGAATGAGAAAACTAGAATTATTTAGTTGTCCAAGTCTGGACTGAAGAGCTTGGTGAGGTTCGATGCTCTTCTGTAAGATTTAATAAATTGCGTTGCGTTTGCCCGATGTAGTAGGCACCGCATGAGCATTTAAGCCTTTAAACAACGTTATAGCGGTTGAGTAAAGCTTGCCGGTGCTTAACCGAGAACCAGCTTTGAAGCTTTCGGATATTTTGAAAACAACGCAGCTTATATCTTCACAAATATCCAGAGATTCAAAACTGAGCTTTTCTGCAGTGGAAACAGTAGTAGTAGTAGTAGGACTCCATCGGTCATTGGTTGACCATGGGTAAGGGCATCCTAGTCCCGGCTGTTAGTTCGGCTGAGGCAGCGTTTCTTGTGGCTGTAGAGACCGATGCGGGAGTGGCAATCTCTGTCGCAGTGGTCACATCTGTGAATGGTCTCCAATCTGTTGGAGTTGTTGCGCTCCTTTCTGCGTGGGCGTTTGCCTGTCGCTTCGATCATCAGCTTCGTTTCTCCTGACTTGAGGTGTTTGTTCAAGGTATTTCTCCATCTTCATCGGTCAACTGCGAGTCCCTCCCAGGACTCAGTGTCGATGTCAAGGGCTCTCATGTCTCTCTTACAGGCGTCTTTGAATCGCAGATGTGGGCGGCCGGTGCTTCTCCTCCCAGTTGTCAGCTCTCCATAGAGGATGTCCTTCGGGATGCGACTGTCCTCCATGCGATGAACGTGGCCAAGCCAGCCTAGTCTGCGCTGCCTTAGGTGGGTGTACATGCTGGGAAGGTGAGCGCGGGACAGGGCCTCAGTGTTGGGAATCCTATCTTGTCATGATATACCCAGGATACGACGAATGCTTCTCAGGTGGAAGATGTTGAGTCTTCTCTCCTGTCTGGCGTATGTGGTCCATGTCTCGCTGCCGTAAGGAAGTGTGCTGATGACGCAGGCACTGTACACTGCCATCTTCGTCCTCGCGGTCAGACTGCGGTTTGTCCACACTCTGGTCGTGAGGCGTGCAAGTGTTGTAGCCGCCTTCCCGATCCTCTTGTCAATCTCGGCGTCCAGGGATAGGTTGTCGGCGACAGTGGAGCCAAGGTAGGTAAACTGACGAACGACGTCGAGTTCATAGTCGTCGATGGTAATGATAGGCGCTGCTGCTGTATCCTGTCCTAGGACGTTGGTCTTTTTCAAACTGATGGTCAGCCCAAAGTCATTGCAGGCCT
>JGI24159J19872_10001837_pt1 | contig 24275 bp, 6 predicted proteins | sample Ectturendosymbi4_FD_19872 | JGI IMG/M metagenome (IMG submission 19872)
TTTTTTTACCGATTACTCAAGACCAAACTCCTTCCGCCTTCGACTACGCAGCCCTGGTAGTGGTAGCAGTGTTCAAGATTAGTTCAAAATATGTTGGAATAACACGCTCACTTGCAACAAGAAGGACACTAGGAATACCGAAATTGTTGAAGTGTATTAACACAGCTGCACAGCCGGAGCCGGAGCCAAGTTATAAAAAACACAGTTCCGGAGCAGGAGGCGGAGCCATGTTTCAAAAAATACAGCTCCGGAGCCGGAGCCATGCTTACGAAAACAGGGAGCTCCGGAGCCGGAGCCGTTTCATTTTTACAAGAGCTCTGCAACCCTGAGTTCATGCGCACACCGATTCGGTAATTGAAATTAACTAACACATTTTTCAACAATCATGAGAATTCGGTTTACATAGGACATCTGTACCTATACTGTGTCTACAGATAATCCAGTGATAGTGCTCGATTTTCTCATTTATTCCCTGGTTTTATGCTGGGGAAACGTTTCCAACAGTAATGTAACCATGAAATTTGCACAACTACATTACTTTTCATAACAAAATGTTGGGGGGACAAAAAATATTATGTCCCTCCTGTCCAAAAGTTGGGGTGGACATGTCCCCCCCATAAACTCGGTCCCTGCGTAGAAGTATGAAGCGCTTACGATTTGCCTACGCCCCATAACAATGCCTACAGGATTAGTACGTATTGCATACCTAAAAATGTAAGTGTTCGCCCAAACCAGGTTACCCCTTCTGTCAGGAAGGACTTTTGATGCCTTGTTTAGAACAGGGGCGGATCCAAGGAGGGAGATTGGGGCGATCCCCCCGAGAGCATACAAAAGTAACTTTATTCACCATGATTTTTTACAAATCACCAAACAGCATTCGCTATATTAGGCCATTGTGTCGCCCATTGTTTTGTCACAGCAGTATTGTGAAGTACAGTGGTGGACTTAGGATTGGGGGGGCGAGGCAAAGCTGAAAAGGGAGGCCCTTTGATGACGTCATCATACTCAGCCAACCGTGATTAGAGCTTTTGAGGATATGCGGGCCACGCAAGGATACGTTCCTGAGACTACGGCATGACTGACATAACAGAAACGCAAAACGGCATTCATGATACACAAATTTGAAAACACTGGCAGTTGGGAAGACAAAGCTAGCAACATATAAAAGCTAAGAAATAGCAAGCTGGCATTGTCCCCTATTTCTCTAGTTTTGCAGTTGCTGGTGGCGTCCCTTTGAAAGCATGGTACTGACACATTACAGTTGCTATTGGGGTCCCTTTGAAAGCAGAGTACTTACACATTACAGTGGCTGTTGGGGTGCCGTTTGGAAGCGGAGTACCCGCACATTACAGTTGCTGATGGCGTCCTTTTGAAAGTAGAGTACTTACTTATGATCAGCATCGGAGTATTGTATGAGTGGATAATACTTTTTCACAAAAAATTAGGAAAATTCAAGTGAGAAACACCTCGAAGGGGGCTCTAAAAAAGAGGAGCCGAGGCAAGTGCCTCGCTCGCCTCCCCTTAAAGACACCACTGGGCGGTACGTCCTGTAATCTAAATCTTACTGCTTAACTAGGCTACTAACGCCAATAATGCTGGCGTTTCGACAGCGTTTCCTCATCTGACTGCACTTGATGACTGAAACATAATTTAGTGAAGGCTTCGACATAAACCTACTCGGGTAAAAGTGGGCAGCCAGGAAAAAACAAGAAATGAAATGAACAGAAATGGTACCCTTAAAATTTTGCAGTGAACTTGATAAAGTATGGCCTGGATGGCGTGCTTTGCTGGTCCTGACAGGAGACCATTGATAGACCTGTGAGCACCCTAGGCAAGATCCATTCCAGCGCCCACCCCTCCTATACAAAGATCCTTACTCTACTCATCACATGCATTACGGAAATACGAAAGACGTTTTGTACATTAGAAAAGTTTGTTGCATGACTAAAATTTATGGCAAATTGCGAAATAGCTTGCCTAGTAGGCCTATATGTGAAATTGAGATTAATAGGAAAAATATCAACCCTTCTGCAGCAAACCTGAAATAGTGTAGTACCTTTATCTTCTCATAAACTGCATGATCGTGTGTTTCATTAACCTTCATCATGTTCATTCCCTTTTTTGGTGTAAGTTCGTCACTTTCTGAACCTCATAACTTTATTCTTTGGCGCCCCCTTTGGCCGTCGCCCTAGGCAGCCGCCTAGTTCGCCTCATGGTAGTGCCGGCACTGTTTGTAGTCATGATGTTTGAGCCTTTCACCAAAGGTTCTCAAAAACGTTGAATTTCAACTAATTGCAGTGCTAAAAGTACGTCAATTTTTTGGTAATACGCTTTAAATTAAAGTTGGTATCATATGACGATAAAAAATTTATTTAAAAAATTGGTAAACCAAATTGCAATGTTGAAGTATAGGCTATGTGCTAAAACTGCACAGTCGGAAAATATGCTTGATTGAAAAAACAAAATAATTAACCAATGATACATTACCGAAAGTTTAAAAAGGTATGCTTCTCCAGCCAGTTTGAAGATGATGAACCGATGAAGCTTGACTTCGAATTCCCCCACATTTGCACTACCAGTATCTCCAAACACCTAATTTCGTATTTGATGTCACAGAGATAGAGTGGAACCCCGATATCCACTGGGAGGAATTCAAATGGTCTTGCTAGGGAGGTGGTCGCGTTAGTAGATTTAATCACGCTTGCATTCCTAAGGTTATCACGTATTATTACTACCACTTCGTCTCTGTCAGTCACGTAACAGAGTAAACAAAGTAAACAGAACACATATCTTATTTCACAAAAACTGTACAAGTCACAATCTCAACGTGTAGGTCTCTATAGGAGAACACGCAGCTAAGCAGTTGCTACTGAAAAGTTAGTTTTTCTACTTAAATGATACCGATAGATTTATGTGGTCGTGCCAAGCGGGTATCAATCAGCAGTTTTGTAACAGCTATAGACTGTGGTTGCGGTTTGGATACCGGAGTGATCGCATCATTGAAACCAAAAGTAATGCATTAACATGGGTAAAGGTTTGGGACCGCATTAAAGTGTTCGTGATGGCATGGGACGGTCGCGTTATTGGGGTAGTTGTCAGTAGGCTTCCACTGTATTGGACGAAGATATTAAAGGAAATCTTGTGCCATACCTGCATTAAATCTGTTGAGAAAAAACATGTGCGTACAAATGCAATGTTTTTATGACGTCACACAGCCAGTTACGTGGTCAAACCCATGGTTGCTGTGCTTACTTTTTCGACAGAGGAAGCCCTGGACGGTACCAAGTCTCTCTGATTTTCGGATTTGAACAATCTTGCCATGGATTCTAAGGTAAACGGTGACCATCTGTTAGAAATTTATGATTGTACATGATTTGTCGTACTTCTGATGCTTTGTCTTCTGGTGCTTCATGTAAGTTTCGATATGCTGATGTACGCAAGACCATAGCTAACTTGAAGAAGGCCATACGATTACTCCAGGAACTAAACTTTTACCTTGAGCTTCAATATCTTCCTTGTCGGCTTTTCTTTCCATTATCTTTGGCAATTTTTGTTTGGTCATATCTTACAACTAAAGTTTGTCTAGTTTTGAGCATGTTGCAATATAATCGTCAAAAATTCACAGCTATCTATACAATGAAATCGATTTATCCTCACAGTTTAACCGGATTATTACTGACGATTTAAACAGACAATTTTTCAAGTGAGCCTGTAGTAGTTACATTTGTCAAAAATCGTAGAAACGAAAGTTATTTCGGAACATGATGGCAACGTTTATTTTGTTAGAATAGTCCTTCGGAATCTAAAGTAAGGGCATTATCACTTAAAAAATTGGTAAAATTGCCGCTTTTCCTTGAAATGTTTTTTGACGTAAAATTCCGTGATGGATCTTCCTAATACGTTCTAACAGTTAGAACTATTACCAATTATGTAAATGACATTTCTGACCAAACGTGATTTCAAATTTTTAACGTAAATACGAAATATAAAGGTGATTACATTCCGTTTCTGAAAAAAAAGATGCTTCGAATTGCAGCATTATTTAAGCCAATCATGCAAAAAACGAAACAAAAGGAAATCTAGCTTGCAATTTAAATTCCGGTACCGTTAAAAGCCAATGCTTGTTTTATGAAGTATGATCTCTCATAAAAGATTTCTTTTATACAGGGCAAAGAGTTAGTCCTAAATTTTAGCTGAACAACACAAAGGTCCACTCGTTGTATCTAGCTTTTAGTTGAAGAAGATGATCCTTTTGATAAAAAGGATTTTGTAATACTTTAACAAAGTCCAACTTGAACGATAAAAGCTCGGATGAAATTCCTTTTACCATCTGACCAACTAAATCCGAGGGCTTTGCAAAAGATACCCCATGAGACCACTCTAAAGCATCTTGTATAGCAGGTGCAAGGAAGGCTCAGTTAATAATTTAAACCATGCACCTTTTTACTTGTAGCATACAATCCACGCATAACATGTTTTGTTAATTCAATAAAAGTTGTTGCACAAGCATATGAGAGGCATTGCTCACCATACGTTCATAACTTAAATTTTAAACCTATGGTGAACATGTCCTAACAGGAAAGAAGTGAACAGAAAAGCATGAAACTATTATAAATTCATTAAAAAGAAAAACTAAGCAAAGCCACAAGTAAAATACCTGTGAAATGACTGCAGGTTTCATGAATGTTTTCATAAGAAAACCGGTGCTTATACTTTCAGTCATTTTTTATTTTTTTTGTTTGTTTATTCAAAAATGCCAATGATGGCAGACCGGGTCCTCAAATGATCACTGGTTGATTTACACAAAGGTAGAAGAGAGAGAAACACAGTATAAAAAGACTACGTGCATAATGTAATTGACATGCAAACCAACAAAATAAATGAATAGTAATAATAGCATACACACGCACACATACGAAAGAAAAGTAAACAACCAGAGTTGGCAATGTCCATCTAAAATGTTGGGTGTTTAAACAGGCACACAGAGGGATCCCTGGGTAAATCTGGATGCCCAAACAGTAAGATTTTGATTAGCTCTTGGGCACTTAGGACTCAATCGATGAACATAAGATGACACCTTCATCTATAAAAATCTTCTGTATCGTTGACAAGCTGACGTGAGGGTAAGTTAAAGGGCAGTCAAAGAAGATATGGTGTTTGGTGTTTACTGCGACACACTAGCACATTCGATTGCAGTGGCCATCGATATTGAGTTTACTGTGACCCAAACGAAGCATGCACAAAGTTACAATTGTGTGGGTTTTATATTTCCGTGCAAATGCCAAACGTTACTTTACTGGTTGAATAACAAGTAAATACAGTACGTTAGAGCGGAATTGGTCATAAATCAAAGCAAAAAACGCAGTGGGCTGCAGTGAATTCCAAAGTTTGGAGCCTTTGCAAAACAATAAAATAAGAAAAGAGTGAGTTTTGCATTAGGGTAGTTGTCCTGGAAAGGAAAACCCTATTAATAGTTGGATAGATTTTAAAAAAATTCTGAGCAAGTGCAGAGAGAAGGGCAATGTTCAAAAGTGTGTTACGAAATGCAGTAAGAATGTGCAGTTGAAACTGACGACGGAGACTTAAGGACATGAGACCTAAATAATACAAAATATTCTCAACGTGGTCCTGAGCCAAACAAGGATAAGTTTTGCAGCAGCAGTTTGAATGCTTTCGAGATGATTGGTGCCTGCAATAGAACAGTTATTAAAAACAACATCTCCATAGTAAATGACGGGTAAAATACATGCACGATAAAGTACTAGAAGAGAATGCCAAATAAATAGTGTTCAATTTTTCTGCTTAGCGCCTTATGGTCATTGAAATTGTTCTGTGATTATAGGTGTAGGAGCTGGCAAATTTTTGGGTGTACGAAGGATTTTTGCCCGAATTCTTCCAAACTTGCCCGAAAAAAACTCTAGAATAAAAGAAAAGAAAAAAAAACTCTTCATGTCATTTTGGGCGCTATTTTTGCTCGTATTTTCAGGGAGTTTGTGGAGGTTTTCAGAGGTTTTGCCCGGGTTTTAAAGGATTTTGCATGCATTTTTGCACGAATTCTCCCAATGCTTGCACCCCTGCATCCCCGCCTCCTACAACTGTGTCTGTGATACAGCATCATTGGCACTACTTTTTCTCAGTACAGTTTTGAAAGTATTCAGCTTGTTCTGGTAACTCTTGATCAGTCACATATTTATACTTTTATAAATAAATGAGCGTATTTTTCTACACCGGAGCATTTCTTGCTATAGTTTCTTTCCAAAATTACCATTGCTTTTCACCGAGTGGACTGCAACGTAAATTGATTAGTTGGTGCTTGTTACCAAATGCAGCAGGCCTATCACTTTCATCAAGTATTACTCGATATGCACAAAATAAAAAAAAAACAAGATACCAAAATTTTAAATGGTCTTCACTGTATATGAAATCTCTGGCTGAATTTCAATAGCTATCCAGTGTTTAATGAGTTATAGTCTGACGAAAGCATGACGGGAGTAAATTTTCAGGTTAATGTTGTGAAAGTGACAAACCAACTGAGCTACACGGATGGAATATATTTTCGTGGAAAAATAGTGCGTAGAGACTAGTGTAATTGATCCCATGAGTCGATACACACACAGAAGAAAAATTTATGCAAGGCCTGGCAAAAAAATTTTGCACGTTACACTCAGACCGATGCACGTTACGCCCAAAATCGTTGTGTAATTTGCAAGAAATTTCCAACCAAAATACTGTAAACTTCTGCAAACTAGTCTTGTTTCCTGCATTGTTACAATTTTGCTTTTGTAGCTTTCACCGCAGGAACAAGTTTGCACTTCTCACAGCCGGAAACGGAAATGGAAACCTCTTCTCAGCGCAAGCAACGTAAGCTTTATTTTTAACTTCACGTCGACACTTACAGTAGAGCACATGCACAACGATGCAAATTTTCAAAAGTTTTATTCGACATCTGTTTTGCTCTTCTCGGTAACAAAAGGCTGTTAAAGGAAATTACACGAAAAAGAAAAAGAACGATGCATTTTTCCGGAAACACACCTAAACGTGGAAGAACAAGCACCGAACTTTATCGTGTACACAAATGCAATCAGGTAGAGAGACTTTATCAAGGCCAGCTTAGCACATGCAGACGCGATCAGAGTCGTTCTAACTACCTTGGACCTAGCTATGACTATTTTTTTCAAAAAGTATGACGTAAAACTGCATCTGGTGTTATGATGGGATCCTGCAATTCTTTTCCTATGAATAGTCTGAAAACTTCACTTCTTGTTCCATTCTAGAGAAAAGTATCAGCACCTGCAAAGTACTGTCCAAAACATTTGAAAGGAAGACGGTGGTTAAATGTATTGAAGATACCATTATATCGTAGGAGTTGATCCAACATAATAATCTAGCATACCTTGATATGATTCCACTCGAAGACAAAAATACCATCTTTAATTTCATTACAGTGCAAGCTACAGTTATCGGAAACTCACAGAGATCAATAAGACTAAAAACTTAGGTTTTTCAGTTTCAATTTCGCCTTAAAAGCACTTTGCTAAACCAGATGGAAGATTTAATTTGGCTGTTGTGGAAGGTAACAGAAAACCGGGTGTGCGCTCTCAGCCCAAGAGCGAAAGACTAAAATAAAGAAGCCATCATTCGCTTTCACTTGGGGAGACACCAAAATTGAGGGAACCTGGCACCACCAACCCCTCCACTGGCGAGGTCCCTGGTGCAACTACAAATCATTCGCCAGCAATGGAAAATATGATAATTATGTCAACCGCAACCCTTTTTTCGTACTAAATCTCACCTTCTTTGGATAGATAGGCTTAAACTTCATAATACGCCATTTAGTCAATTAAGTTTTGATAGGGGTTTTGAAATGAAATAAAATCCAGGTTGTTTTCTGTTACAACAAAAATTGTTGGGAATACTATTAGATAAATAAAAGCGTATGGCATTTTATGATATGTAACCTTTTCGTAGTTATTGGAGATTGTTAAAAGATATATTTATTTTCCAAACATTTTTCTAGTTGGCTCCCCAGTGCTGGATGAGTTACTTAAAATTAAAAGAACCCATTCAAAAAGAACTGAGGAAGTTAGATATAGACGTGTGATGCATTCTTACACATGTGTCATAGCTCTTAGCTCAAAGCATCTTTAAAAATTATGCAAACCACAATACTTGCAGTCCTGTGGTGTTTCACCCCTCAGGCGCAAGCATATCTGACGCATTCTGCCAATCAAAACTTCTTTTGAACAACACCGGCACTTTCTGCGTAACAACGCAACTTTTTGCCGCACACTATAAATGGTTACCAGTTACACAATTTACTATAAGTTAGTTGCCGCTTGACAATGAGCGAAACTTTGTCATGGGCAAAACGGTTTGGATGTCTAGCAGGTAATTGGTAGACAATAGCAGGTAATTGGTAGACAAGTTAATTGGTCAAAAAACGTGACTTGCACGTCTCTCAGACGAACATTTAAGAGTTTAAATCATGAGGTAGGTTCTAGCAACAATATAATTTTATTTAAGTAAAGGTGAAGAAGTAGCTTTTGAACAACAGAAGGAGTACCTCTCTTCAGTAGTTTGCATTACTTGCATCAGCTTCGTATTGTAAATTTTTTTGAAATTTTATTGTGAGAAAACAAAATTCCGGCTCTAGAACAGAATGGGAAAATCTATAGATTCTGAGGAATTATCTCAGAAGTCAAAATGGAATTTACATCCCTTCTCTGAAACGGAATGTTTACTATGATGCACAAACACGTTGAACAAAATAATCGCTTTGTCCGCAGGACTTTGACATGTATTTAGCACTATTAAGCACCAGTCCCGTAGCCACGGGGGGATTTGGTGGGCTTAGCCCCCCCAAGCAAAGCTCCAAGCCCCCCCCCAAATTGAAACGTGAAACACTGTAAATCAGTAGAGTTTTGGTTAATTTTATAATGTCAAGCCCCCCAGCAAAAACGCAAAGCCCCCCCGCAAAACCGCAAAGCCTCCCTATTGAAAAACTTTCTGGCGACGGTTCTGTTAAGCACTGGAATGCAATTATCCTAAATAAAGAAAATTCCAGCAAACTTTGCCTCACTTTCGAAAAAAATGCAAGCCATTTAGGGTTTATATCTGCAACAGGGACATTGTTTATAAGGATCGTATTTCAGATTACTGGAAAATAATATTTATTTCTTCATCAGCGTATTTTTTCTTGCAAAATAAGAAAAAAATGTTTGCCCGTTATTAGTGCAGGTTTTACTGTATTTTGCTGTAGATATCAACACCAGAATCTTCGTAGTTTTTACAATTCTTGACATAGTTAACCCTTCCAGACGTTCAACAACCCATTCTGTAAGTTGTTGCAGGAAGGCAACTAGTTTTCCAGACGCTCTAAACCCACAAATAGCACTGCTTTTTCTGCGTTGCACTGAAATTTCAATGTGCTTTATAATATATCGTATGCCATCAATCAACAAGCCAGAAGAAGATCAACAAAATGGGCAAATATTGCTCGCTGTAGTTAAGCCGTATTGAGCTGTTCCAAAGCTTTTAAAAAGTCAGGGGCTTCCAACCTCATCACCGAATAGCAGAGATCTCTAATTTTGTAAATTATTGCGTATGTGTTGACAAACCCTCTGAGATTACTTTCAGTATTTTTTCGCGTCTTATAACAACTGCGAAGGTTAAAACGAAGGCCAAGTGAAATCGTTTCGCTTTCATTGCTATCTTTCAGCGGATTCAAAAGGTGGCCAGCTGGATGTTTAGCTTCCCATGCTTGCGAAACATTCCTTATTTTTAACCTCGGTGAAATGCTATACTCATAATTTGTGGTGTGTCTGTACTTGTAGCTGTGTTAAGGAGCTCGTGTCGGGGTTGCTTGTGCATCACGTTTTGAGCTGATAGTATCCCCATACGCTATGAACAGCGAGGTCAACCTAGTCCAAGGATTCTTAAATTTGCCTTGATACCTCCAGAGGGTATTGAGATCAAATGTTGAGGGTATTCAACACTGTTGAGAAGTATATTCCAAATCCGGACTCAAGTCCTCATTCTAAGAACTTGGACTTACTTCCATCTGGACTGACTTTTCCAGCATTCGTTCTAGCAATCTAGCAACGTTGTACCCACATGAACAAGAAGATTGATGCTGATGAATGTGATGTAGACTTTGCATTGACCTTTTCCTTCACTACTCTAGTGAATATTTCTTTACCAGTTTCGTTTTATTTCTTACAATTTTTGGTTATTAAACTTTGTTGAAAAGAGGTATCCAGATAGACGAAAATTTGACTTAAGTGTATTGAGGCATTAAAACGTTAAGGGCCGCTTGCCTTGTCGCTATAAGAATTCACCCAACTACACGAGCGGAGGGAGGTGTCTGGGTTTAAGTTCGGAGCAGTATAATTTTCCTTTCCTTGTTTCGCATCTAATGTTTGGTACATTGCAATAATTTAGATTGCATTTGTGAACGTGATCCCCTCCGTTTTCAGTTTGCGCCCTCCAACAACAAAAACCTGCCGAGGCGCTTGGGACTGCGGCCAAAGCTTTCTCGATTATGCAGCGAATTCCTCAGTTGTAGAAAGTATTACAACCGCTCGAAAAATATTGGTTTATTGCACTGGTTGGCGGCTGCTTACAGAACAACTTAGAATGAAAGCCATCTAGGAATTGTACATTGGCATACATCCGATACAACGTTTTTACGTTCGTGTATAAAAACAATCTTGCTGCATGTTGTGCAGACAATTTTATTGTCTGATAGATGGGCAGTGTTTATAAACCACAAGGAACGTTCCTCTTTTTTGAATAATATTTATGAGCTTTTACTATAACACAATTCCCTTTCAGACTAAAATGATACAGTGGTATAGCCAGGCCAAAAATTTGGGGAGCCAAAAATTTGGGGGAGGCCAAAATTTTTGGTGTTAAGCGAATAACACTATTTTGTTTAGAAAAACGTCTCTCAAAGCACAAAATGACTATATTTTCTAAACAATTTGGGGAGCACGACCCCTTTTCCCTCCAGGCTACGCCTATGCAGTGATACTCAGCAGCTGGTACGCAAAACTTGATATAATCGAAAAAATGTTTGTGTTGAAGACACGGAAACAGGGGTGTAGAGGGGCGGCAACGCGGAGGAACGGGGTTCCCACACCTTTTTCACGTTTTGCCTGATAATGAAATGGAAGCTGTTTTAAAATGGCTATGTTTTGGATGCATTCCCACACCTTTTTTGTCAGCACTACATCCCTGCACGGAAAGCTGTCTTGATCGTACGATCGAATATAAATATTGCGCTCTTTAGAATATGCGAAAGTTTTGAGCTAATATCGATTAAACTGTGGTTTGTCAAACCCAAGCAGAAGCGAATGCGGCGAAATGAAAATCGTTTTTTTCGCAGAATTGCGTCAAAAGTTATGCATGTCACTGCTAATATACTGACAAGGTTGCATTCTTGTTAATTCCTTGCATTTAGAACATTCAGTCATCTTCAATGAGCGCCATAGCGCCATCCGAAGGAAGAGCAATAACCGCAACGAAAATGTTCAAGACTGATATTGCCCGCAATGAACGGAACAATGAAGACGATTGCTCGTCGTCGATCATAAGACTTCCCGATGAACTCGTGCGTATTTTAACAAATATCAGTCGAAAATTCTGTTTAATCACTTACATGTTTCTTTCTTCATGCATAGTGCTGCAAAGGTCGCAGAAATATAACTTACGAGAACACAGATATTACGAAGAAGTTTCGTGGTAACATTACATATGGCGTAGGGTATGGGGTGGGCAATTAATTTGGCTTAGGGGCCACTTTTGGAAGGCCGTTTTTAGCGGAGAGCCGTTCTTCTAATGGAAATAAAAGCAAGTCTCTGACAAGTTAGCCTCAGCACTAAACTGGAGGGAATTTCAGATTTAAGGATTTTTTCTGAAAGCTCTCGCAGGCCACTGAAAACGATGTGGCGGGCCACATGTGGCCCGCGGGCCGCTAATTGCCCACCCCTGGCGTAGGGGATGCTCAATTCTTCAAAAATAGCCACTTTTCTATTCAGATCTTTATTCCTTCATTCCGCATGCCGAAGATTGTATTTTTAATTTTGTTGAATGTTTGTGGTAATACTTCAGTAAATTTGAAACAGAAAAGCAGCTGCTTTAGAGCGCATTCTGTGGGAAAACATCTCAAATGGCTGTTCTCAAAATTTGGAAGATTGTTAAGTTTTTGAAAATTTTTTATTGTTTCTAATTTTATTACTGCTAGAGCATGGGTTCCTCTTTTACGATACTCTCATTAATATTGAAGCATTTTGATGCTTAAAATTCTGATTTTCAGTCCGGAAACCGTTTTTTTTTCAGCTTGGAAATATCATTCTTTACCTAAAGCCACCAGCTATAATGCGTCTTGCGCGAACGTGCCGTCGATTTCATGAAATAATTTCACAAAATCATATCTGGCGGAAATTATGTAGAAACCATTTCAAGCACTGGAATAATCAACCTCGTAATGAAAACAATTTGGAAAGCTCAAACAAACCATTGCGTGGAGACTGCTGGAAGCGACAGTACTGCTTGAACTGTAAGAGGTGTTTTACAATTGTAAAAATGTTGCGCTAGATTTCTTCGGCTCATCCTTAGTCAAACAAGCGGTAATTTGAGTTACCTATCTTAGAAGGTTAAAAGATAAGCAAAAATGACATACAACAAAAAATCATGCAGCAGCCATACTTAACCCTACAAAGCCAAGTAAAAAGATGGTTGGTTTTACAAAATGTGTTTCGTTTTTCTTATGAGAATTGTAACCATACTTCGGCCTCACAGCTCTGCAAAATAGTTAATGTATGAAGGGGAAGTTCAGTTGCCTTCGTAAAAACAGGCAAGTTTCATTTTAAAGCAAGAGGTTAAGCAAGCTTTAACAACATTCTTTACAAATCATCATTACTAGAAAGCAGTTGTGATTCAAGCTCCAAAAGAACTGTAGCTAATCGCTTTTTTCCCCGAAGCTGTGTTGAATTTTTAACAAACTATCAGATAGCTTTAATTTGCGCATCATGGTGATACATCACTTTACTTCTGATTCATTCAACGGTTTGCACCTTCCAAAAATTTATTCTCTTTGTAACTCAAAACATTTAGGAAGACACCAAACGAAACAACTCCAATCAAATATTTAAGATGAAACTCTTTAGAAGACGTAATAACACATGAGCAGCGGCGATAAGCGCACATTTAAAAATGCGGAGAGCTTGTTGATCAAAAGCACCAAAAACTACAGTAAGATTAGGGAACTGTCAATGAAAGTAGCGTATACACGATGCCAGAAGTGCTAAGGAAACATCAACGGTGCAGTTTTATTTAACAGTTTTGGTCCCTTAGTTGTATTCCAGATAGCAAGCCCCACTACAAAACAGGCTTCTGGGCATCTCGTTGTTCAGACCTTGTATGCATTTTATAAACCTTACCTCAGAATAAGCTTGACCTTGAGGTTTTGACCTTGGAAAATCGATTTTTCTAATATTTTTTAAACCAAACAAATTGTTTCGACAACATGACTTTTTCCATAAAAAAGTACTTTTTGGCACTTGAGTTTAATATGATGTTTACGGCACTTACTCAATATCAAAATTTTATACAGTTACCATAGACTGCTGGTATGGAACAGAAACAGTTTGGTTTCGGTTTTAATCTTTGCTTAAGAATTGTGTGTTTCATCTGATGTTTCCATTAACGTTAAAAATTAATAGTTCTCTCTTGATATCTGCGAAAAAATTTGGTTTAGTTTCGGTGTTGGTCTTGGTCCAACTTGAAGTGTTTGCCTCGTTTTTCACAAGCTAAAAACTTCCAAGGCTGAAAACTGAAAAGCTGATTGCTATAATTTTTTGACAATAACAAAATGTCCAATTTTTACAGTAACAAAATAACACTTTTTGTTTGAAGCTCATTTGAACCGATGCTGTTCACCCACCGAGGTAAAATGATTTCACGACGTCGTGCTGTTGTGTATTTATTAAGAAGTTGGGCGTTTCTTGAATGCAGGTTGTAATTTTTCATCTTTCCAAATCAAACTTCTCTTCAGGTTACAATTTAAAAACTCATCAATTTCAAAATTAAAGAAGGTTTACCTACATTTACAAAATTCTTGAACATGCTTTTCAAAGCTTTTTCAAAGATCACCAGCAACAGCGACGATGCAAACTTCACAAAGCCACGGACTGTTATAAAACGCAGTTTTTCGGTAAAATAATTTTTGCTTCTGTTGAAAATATAGTGACAAGGGTCTGACTAGTTTATGGGAATAAACGGAAAGATTGCAGAATATCCTGCAGCAAAGAATGACAGCTCGGTGTATACGCAAAAGCAAGGTTTTCGTGAACTGAATAGCAATCACTTCATTTTATTTGTAAATGTCATTTGTCGATTCAAAACAGGCACGGGCAGTGGCGTCGTGCCTACAGCCTACTGCCCACCAAAATATATTTCTGAATTTTCTTCATTCCCTCGATCAGAAACAGGACGTCTATGCTGAGCGGACGTTTGTTTTTGGTATTTTCTGTAAGTGTCGATGATTTGTTTTCTTGCAACTTAAAACCACTCTCAAATTTTGTGCTAACTGTGCGCCTCATGGTAAGGACCAATCACTAACTCGTGCAAAAAAGCTGGAGGATATTGCTACATACTATCGGTTCATGTCCCTGCGTACAAATTACTTTTTTCAGATACCAAGGGGATAAGTTATTATCTCTTGGGAACCGGCAACTCAAAACGTCGTAATCCAAATGAAATATCGGACACTCCATCAGCGTATGGCTACAAGAGGCTGTGCTCCACTCGGGACCATGTCTTCGCTTTGGACATGGCCAACTGTTTGCACGTTTTCAGGTAGTCTCACTTTAACTTTTAGTTGTATGCATAGTGAAATCTGGTTTTGAATGATACAAGTAAATGTGATTTACAGTTTGCTATGATTTTTATCAAAGCTAATCATTTTCCACTAAAATGTTGCAAACTGATGAGCGATCGTTTCATGCTGGGAGTCAAGAGTCTTGACAAGAAGGCCAGTGGATTTTCATTAGGCGCTGAAGTACAGTATAGCTTGGCAGTGATTTGCCATTTTTCATTTTTCCCAGTTGTTTGATAAATTCAATTTCGTAAGAAGGTTTCAACCACCCTTCTGCACCTAGACTGCAACAAGGGGTCAGTGATAGAAGTTGATTTCTGTGAACATGCCGAATATTCTTTTCATTTAACTTAGCCGTTAGCTGAAGTACGCTGTAGTCTACGAAGCTACACCACAAGACCTACTCCTTCCATCAAAACGTTTACTTAGCGATTTCAGTTTTGTCAAAACATCTTTTGTCACTGTCTCCACAGGAGCAAGTGGGAAAGGGACGTATTTACAAACGAATTCGTCTATAGGAGAACAGAGTGGCATCAAGAATTTGCTAAGCATGTGATTGATGTAAGTTTAAAACATATATAATAATCACAAACCAGTGCTTTTAAATAAAACTCGTCTGAATTTTGCCGCTATTAAGTTTTTTGATTTTATCAGACCGTTTGTAGCTGGAACAATGCCACTGAAACAACATCCGCCAATATGCTCGTGCAGGATACGTTCTGCCGCACTTATGCAAAAAAGCAGAAAAAAACAATGAAAATATTGTTCACCGCCTACTCTTTTACATCATAAGGAGCTAAATATTTTCAAGGCAACTCTGCAAGCGTTTGATGCTTCGTGCTACTGCAGGTGACCACCGATCCACGTTATGACAACAACCATCGAAGATACGTTTACGTACTGACGCAAAGCGAAGCGATGCGCACCAGGAGAAACCAGCCCAACACGCGAAGTTCAAGCTCTTCTGGCAGTGGAGGGTGCGCGCTAACCAATGCTTCCATATATTTTCATTATCTCCGTATTTCGGCATCGCAAACAATCACAGTAGAGTTGTCAAGCCGTCATAATCCTAAACGATGTTAAAACGCATTTTTCGGCCGCAACTTTCACTTTGCAAAGTTAAACGTATATTATGTCTTGAAGTGAATCACAGTATGCTCCAAATCAAATGTTCCGGCTAGGGGCAAGCCTTGCTGCTAAGGTAGTTATCTACCGCGTATTTTCTCACGGGAGATTGCTTTACATGGCAACATGATTGAGGTAATAGCAATTTCAATGATTCTTTAATGGAAAAATCACTCCGTCAAGTTGCGACTTTGCTTATTCATCCGCCTGTCACTTTTGGTGTGTTTGCGCCATTTACAGTCTTGTTGCTGACTGGATCGTTGCAGGTGGAATGAGGAAGGGCATCCTGTTGCTGGAGATAAGATCGACGTCTTTGACGAAAGAACTTGTCGACGGGTTTTCAACATGACGTTCGACCCAGAGATGCGTTTTGTTTCTATGAAACTGACGTCATTTACACCTCAACAAAAAACTTTATATATTCTAACCGATGCAGGAAAGGTTAGCTCTGCAGGACATTTGACAATGATACCAATAGGTTTGAGTATAATTTGATCACAAGCGCAGTTGCAGATAAAATTCACATCAGGTACATGCTTTGAAAATTTGCAAAATTTTGAACGGTGAAGGAAAATGACATTTTTCAAGATTTCTTGAGGCTGTTGAGGTTTTGCTTGAACCGAAACTTTCTATTCATTACGGCCGTGATGAAAAATAAAACAAAATCATGTTTCCATTGAAACCTTGGTATTCTAACGTTCTTGCTAAGAAGATGAAATAGTTCCACACTACCGTTTTTGAGAAGCCCACAGAAGCAAATCTCTTAAACAAGCTGCAGATGCTGGCCTAATGGCTATTTGCCAGTAACTATAAAAATTGCCGGGTATGGTTTTTGTTATAAAAAACGTTATGAAAACGATCTTTCTATCACATTCAAAACAACTTATTTAATAAATTTCACAATGCCAACTGCTTGCTTCTACACCGCATCTATGGAGTGCTGCCATATTTGCTTTCAAATATTAGATGGTGTCATTTAAGCTGCCTGCAGTTTGTGTGTTGTCCAAAAAAGTATCGTAGGCAAACCTGCCAGCTGAAAAAGTAAACTTTGCCTCTTAAACGTTGCTTCGTTATTGATTATACGCGTAGCCAGGGAACCACGGTGGTCGTGACACCTATATAGAAAACAAAAATGCACCAAACTACGAAAAGAGCAACTTTGTTTATCGCATGACGCGTTTTAGTGAACTTATTTATTCGGAAATACAGTCCATGATTGATTTTTCTCTTCAAATGATATTTTTGCAGCAGATTACAAGCATCTGGTTTTGTTGCAGACTAAAATCAGGTACAACATTTTACTTGCATTGACTGTATAATTTTCTCATACAAACTTGGCACCCTGAACCAGACTGACATCTTAATTCTCCCATCTCTTGTATCAGGCGTCGGTTTTTCCTATTTCAGGTCTACTCTCTTCACCTGTATGAGTCATCACTATTAAACCTTGGGTCAGAAGGAATGCAAGTTACGTTAAAATCTGCTAGCAAGGCTATTGGAGAAAAGATAGCAAAGGTTGAAACAAGCGTCGGTGTTGTTGGTTTTATTACTGGTAGGTAATGTTGTTCAAGTTTTTTTGAGGCCAAGCTCATTGTTCTATTATCATTTCCGTAAGCGACTATTTTGATCTCCGTTGGTCACTTTTTGTGGATATGCAATGCTGTAGGACTTAAAATGCTTCATATTCATGCTTTTCTGGAAAATCAAGTGCTTATCAATTGACTATACTGTTAACACTATAGGCCTAATCATTCTTGGTCTTACAATTAACATAATTTTTGAAGCAAAAACTGCCCCAAAAAGTTTAGCTGCCCTTTGACAAGAGTTACTTACACTTGAGCCTTCGTGAGCTTTAAAATTTCATTTAAAACTTACCTGATGCCGTTTGAAACCTAATGCATTCGACCTCCACCCTGTAATAACTTTAGCTGCAATCTTTCAACGAGGACATTTATTTCCTGCACTCAGAAAGTGGAAAATTGTTCGTTATTGTTCAACGCAAATCGGAGTTCGCGGACATCTTTGGCAGACAAGCTGCTGTGAAGTTGGGCCTACCTCAAGTTATATCAAATGTGGCAAAAGTAAGTCACTTTTCGCGGCTAGTTGCAATGACTCTGCACTATACGTGTTGTATGCGTTTTATTACGTGCATAACATGTTCGCTAGCATGAGCTTTGCTGATCTTTGCAGTGTACGAAGTATTTTCAAACATCTGGTAACAAGCAATAACCCTTTGGCTGTTTTTGAGCGCTCGTGGCCTTAACTTGAGTTAAAATGTTTCTGTAGTATTCCTATACCCATACGTACTTTGACAGTACAGAATCCTTGTTTTGCAGGTGGTGCATTGCTCGATTGGTGATCGGCATCTTGGATACATTGACGAATATAACCGAGCGTTTGTAGTGGGCAATAACAGATACGGGCAATTGGGAACGGGCGACAGGATGGACCGCAGCACCCCTGTCCAAATTTTGTGCGGACAACACATTCGCTTGCTTTATTGCAGGTGAGCCATTATCACATACCCCAAGAAGTTCTCGAACTAGACAGTTTTTCCATATCTCAAACAGTATTTAGCCAACAGGGAGTTTACTGACGATAACTACAGTTTTTTGCCATCACAACGCCTCAGCCACCAACGCATTTGTTAAGGTGCTGCCTATTTTTTGTGGTAACATAGCGCGTGATCAAAAGCATATGCCGCTGGTTTACAATGCTGTATGGAAGGATTCATCGCTGCTGTAACAAATGTCTCCTTGTTTTTATAAATACTTCGTTTTTTCCTATGGACAACCACTTGAACGTCTGTTTTCAAGTCTGAACCACACCATCGTAATTCTGGAAAGTGATGATCGTTGCGAAATGCTGGGAACCGGGTGTGGATACAACGGTCGCCTTCCGGGAAGGAGAAGTGGAAGTGTTGAGTTCGTAAAACTGGACGTAGAAGTAAGGCAGCCATACCTTCAACTTTTTTCGAAGACCTGTGAAAAAACATTAAATTTCAACTCGTGTTTTCCAAGTTTTCTGCCTTTGCTAGCACCAGCGTCCCTGGGCCGTGCCTATATACAATGGTATTTAAATCACACAGGTCGTTGGATTGTCACATTCACATTGGTACAACTTGATAACAGTTCACGTTGCTGTTGAAGTGCATGCGAAGTTTGTAATAGGAGAATGAGTTCGCCACGTACAGTATCTTCTTTGTTTTGTGATGCGGAAATGACATTATTTTTTAAGAACTATTGGGATTTACATTAAAAATTACGCATTAATGAGTGTGGTTAATTAGATCAGTTAAATGCTGTTCTTTTTTAGGTTCAGGTTATTCATGATTCATACAGAAGCAGTTTCATCCAGTGATGATCCACATCAACTGCAAAACTCTAGGGCGCTGATGTAAAAACAAATTATGAAAATACAAAAAAACATTTATTGCATCGAGTATGAGTGCAAGTGCGTGGAAGCAATGATTTCAAATCATTTTTTGTGAAACAGTTTTCAAAAGTGGTGCTCCCTCTCGAACGGAGTGAAGTTAACAGTTTTTCTCGCCAACTGATTTAGATTTGACCAAATATAAAATCTGCAGTCCATTAATTGGCCCTTGTGGGTATTTGGACAACACAAAAACTCTCACTAGAAGTGAATGCACAAAGCATTTCTCAACAAATAAAGAAATATCAGTAAAGCAAAAGTAAGTCTCATAAAAATTTTTAAAATTAGAAAAACTCTCGAAATTTTTGAAAAAGCATTTAGTAGTGGTTTTGCGTTTACAATTAAAAACTCCTTTTCTCAAATTTAGAACTTTGCTCCATTTAAAATAAATAGTATTTGAAAATAAAAAAACAGGATTTGTAAGGTCCTATACAGTTGTTTGAAATTGGCCAAAGACACAATTTTAGCACAATAGCTTTTCTTGACACACTTCAGGTCTCCTTTTCCAAGTTGACTTTTCTGGTACACGTCAGGTACGCAAAGCCAAATTGCGCAATTCCCTCATTACTCGAAGAGTACCGAACGTATGCAGACATGGAAAGGACTGCTCGACAGAGCGCATCTCAGTTATTGAAAAAATCAACTTTAAACGTTAGGTCTAAGTATTTCCACAATTAATTGAAAAATGACTTGCGCAGTGTGGACAAGCGGACCTGAGCGGGACCGCTCTTTTCTAAACCGTTCTGTCTTTTATCTGGTGGTCGCCAATCCGCTAAAGAGTGCTATTAGTGGCATTTGTAATTGATCAGCGGTAGTTTCAAGGCTTGAGTTTTTTACCCAGGTTCCATGGGGAATAAGACAACTAGACGCACATAAAGAATGTCTTTTTCTCTTGGCTTGTTACGACACAGATGAACCTTCCGAATACCTCAGAAACACGCTCAGGCTGGCAAGGACGTCAACGGAGTGTTTTGCGGTGAAATCACATCAGGTAAACATTTGCAAATATTGATGAAGTAAATTTCTGTGAGGGAAGTAAACGCGAGCTACAAATAAAGTATTTCACTTCGTTGAATGGAATGGTGTCGGTCGCTTTCCCAAGAAGGTATTAGTCACAAAGCTTTTTGCCAGTTCTAAGCAATTGCTGGTTGGCAATCCATGCAAGGCAAGGTGAAGCTATTCAGCTGAAAGCGTTCGTTGTTTAATAGCTCTGCAGGATTTTTGGGGTGCTTTTTTATTGTCTATACTTTTTCCCGCCTGAGACTTTTTCAGATTAGATATAAAACTTATCGCAATTCATTGTAATGTTTTGACAAACTTCCGCATAAAATACTTTGTTTTTTATCTCACAAAATGAGTTTTGCTGTGATCGCACATATTACGTGCGTCGGGGGAGCTTCCAAGGGGACTACCGGGAAAAGCGTTGCCCGGAGATAGTTTCTGCTAGATAAAGCAAATAGGTAAGTTTAATAATACAATTGTCATTCATTAGAAAGATTGCTAGCGCTTGAGTGTTAGATAATTCATGATCGTTAGAGTACCATCAATAAACTGTGCCCTTTAACACAAAGCAGAGAACAAGTATTGTGCAAAGAAAATCAATTTCTAACTAGTGTGCTTTCATGTGTCACACAAGGTCTATTGTATCTTTCAAGCTGTTGCTCAACAGTTCTCTCGGGTCTTACACAAAACTGAACTTGGTTTATTTTTTGCCATTTGCTCGAAGGCAGGTACCAGTTGACTCCTGCTTAACACACTGTGTTAAACCAAAAATAGGATCAGAGAATTTGACCTCTAAGGACACAAAAATATTGATCGACCTGCATTGGTCGCAATACGAAAACTGGGATGGTTTTCTCAAACTCCAAAATATAAATTTTATGCAAATAGCATTTATGTTGCTTTAAAAGATTATTTTTATTGACTTGTTTGTCTTAGTCTTATGGTCCATGTCATATGGGTTAGTTGTATTGCGCAAGCAGGGCGAAACACACGTACACGACTGCACGTGAAACGGCCCAGAGAGACCTTCGTACATACTCCGACGCAGTGGCGTAACTAGCTTGAGTCAGGGGGGAACATAGTTGAAGAAGACCCACTGGCCACTGTAGGGGCCCACTGGCCATCACTCAGAAAAAAGTTGAGAAATAATAGTGACTCCGGACTTGGATGGCTATACTAAAACCCGAAATCACAGGAAAACACTCCGATAAACTTCCGAAAAATGCTGAAAACCAAAAGAAATCTAAACACCGAAATATAAGCTAAGTGAGGGCCATGTTTTTGCATTTAGCTTGCCAGGGGGCGGTTTTCACTCCTGTTCCCGTTACTTACGCCACTGCTCCGACAAAATACTGGTAAAGAACAAATACTGACAAAGACGGGTCTATGTGATTATTCTCTCAAAATTTTGTCAACACAAAAGGCTTCATCTAATTTTTTCCCAGTTATTATTTCGTGCGCGGGGAATAGAAGAAAGTCTTATATAAAATTTGAAAATGATCACATTTTATGTCATTTTTTACTCGCTTGCACGGTACCTTGTCTGCTTTGCGTTTTTTAAATTGTCTTTTGCACATGTTGTCGTCTTTGGATCCTTGCGAGCTTATCGCTTTTTTCAAAGAGCAATTAGCTTAAGATGAGCTGAATGAAGCGAATACGATAATGCCCTAATCTTACCAAAACGACCACGGAAAAGTCTTTGTTTGTAAATAATTCAACATTACCACTACTTAGCGTATTGTATCGCACTTTAGTATCGACGTGAAAGTTCTAGCAGAGGCGAAACAAAAGAAATTTTGTTTTTATTTGCAAATCATTTATGCAGACAAACCAGTCGAAAGCAGGCGCTTTGCTTTTTAACAACCATACACACCTCTACAAACTGCTGGGATGAACATTTTGTGAAAGGTCTCTATACGTTCAATTTAGATATGAAGAAGATAAAGAACCTCGTGATATCTCGTAGAGACATTCGCAACAAACACTGCATTTGGCTATTTTTAGGAGCTTCTCATCGACTTAAAGAAATCGACGAGTATGCTCGACAAAATCAGAGCTGTTGAGGCAATGGTCAACAACGCCATACGACGCAAAGCGGCCGGTCGGCAAAAGATCAACTTTGCGGTTAAGCGAGCCGCACCTGCTTCTGCTGACAGTCCAGACTCTAAGGTCTCGCGCAGTCAGTCATCCTCAGGTAGCGACCAAACCTGGCGAGTCCAAACCGAGGCAGAAATTTTGAAAGAAGCTCTGGAGCAGCTGCGTTTGGAAGCAGAGAGGTTGGAGCTTGACAAGCACATCTTAGGAAAACAAGCTGCCAGGAGAAAAGATGCGGATAGAAAGTGTTCTTAATTTTATACGATGCACTTGTCAATCGTGAGCTCTCTCGTTCACTTTATGCAATAACGTGCAAAAGCATTGTACATACAGTGTGTGGGGTGGATTTTAGTTCATGTGGTATAGCTGAGAAACAATGTTCTTATCACAAACTTCATATAGTTATGTATAGATGAAAAGCTAGCACAGAATATATGAGAGTGTAGTCGAGTTTCTAAATCAATTAAGACTTAGATTGTCGCATTTAGTTACATCTGAAAACTCCCACATGGATTCGAATCTTAGACATAACAAGGACGACACTCACGAAAGCTAATGTTCGCTTGGTCTCCCTAGAGTTTCTGATTTCTTATCTAAATAATTGAACCATAACAGAAGAACAGTTTTTATTAGTTTTCACCCTTTTTTTATTTTACAGAAAATATGTACACGAACATTTAAAACTTACCAATAAGCTTGGCATAATTTTCATCTTCAAAACGCTCTCGAACCCAGCGACACAGACACACCATTTGTTTTACCAATCTTACAGACCTCAAGTATCTAATTTGTGATAACAGTACTTTCCACTCAGACATTCTGTTACTGAAAGGAAATGTTTTGTTCAGAACGCATGTTTTATGTAAGGTTGGATCGTGACAAGGTTTTGTATGCTCTTTTTAGAAAAGGTTCCTAAGTTAGGTTTCCCGCAGATTTTGGTCACGTATTTTGTATGGCAACTTTGTACTTCATCATGTTTGTACATGATGACTTTAAGTGTTAAAAAGGAAACCTAGATTGAAACAAATCCCAATTTGTTTGTCAAATTAGATTTCTGTATTGACTTTTTAAATCGTCAAACAGAGTGACAAGGAATACCTATACTGCCACCATTTTAATGGGAAGGGTGTCGGGGTTTCGCCTTGGGATTGAGCAAGGCAATAAATTGCCTTTTGACAATATCAATCCAGAGGACAAGTGGCGTGACAGAATTCCACTAGGACTGAACAAGGCTATGGCCTTTCGACAATATCAGTCCAGATGGCAACAAGTAATTTGGACAAGTCAAATTTGTGGTTCTGAGTGTCAAGGATTCACTCGGACAATGCCACTAGTGTTGACCAAAATGCAAGTCATTGACGTTGCTTTTAGTCTGAGAACTCAAGCTATTCAGGGGCCGCCGAACGCCAGCGGTAAGGCCTCAATAGCACTCATGAACCACCCGTCTAGCTAAGGTGGCCACAAGGTAGAGTCTCAATTTACTTCAATGGCTAAACCACTCGAAGATGCCGTAGACCAAGTAAGGAGTTCTCGGTTCAAAGTAGAAGATTGAACTGAACTGGGCAGCCAAGATTGCCGCTTTTATACCCAAATCTGCTGGAAATTCCCTAATTAATCATTTATTGGTTCCTAATAAAACATAACATTATAAAACTAATGGGGTTTTTAGTCATGATTCTTAATTACATCATTAATGGTTAATTTTCTGTACTTTTCCATGACATCATTCTTCTAGGCCTTCTTC
>JGI24159J19872_10001838_pt1 | contig 24275 bp, 18 predicted proteins | sample Ectturendosymbi4_FD_19872 | JGI IMG/M metagenome (IMG submission 19872)
GAGGAAAAGGTGATCGCTGGTCGTGGGCGTCGGAGGGGGGGGGGCAGGTGGGACTTAAAATCCTGTTGACTTTTTGGTAAATAATTATTTTTACTCTCGCTTTCGAGTTGGCAAAATGAAATTTTGCCACTGTTGCGCCATCCTGGAAAAAGTCTTTTTGGCCACCCTCTGGAAAACTCCACCGTTGCCCCCCCCCGCCTGGAATAAATCTCTCCGACGCCCATGTTGCTGCAGCGCGAAGGGACAGGGATGGGCAATTAATTTGTCTCGAAGGCCACTTTGAGAATGTCGCTTTTAGTGGAGGGCCACACCTTCTGATGCAAATAGAAGCAAGTCCGTGGTAATAGCAGCAAGTCTCGCTTCAAGTTAGGCTCAACGGTAACATTAACTGTGAAATGTTGGAAGAAATATTAGGTTAAGTTGGAGTAATGTAGGTTTGAAGATCTTTTCTGAATGCTTCCGCGGGCCAGTGAAAACGAGGTGGCGGGCCACATTTGGCCCGCGTGCCGCTAATTGCCCACCCCTGCTCTAGAATTCAAAATCAGTTTAGAGGTACTCTAGGATTCAAAATCAGTTTAGCACGTAACCACTCTGTGTCCGCGTGGAAGCGGGATTCTAAGGCGTGTTGGAAAGCATTACGCATTTTTCCCCAAGCTGCTTTCTGTAAATCAACTGCACAAATGAAGCTGGAATGCGACTCGGGTAAAACGAGTTCCACCGTTTTAGGTTTTTTTATGAGGTAAGCTCTTCTATCACAATTTTCCCGTTTCGCTTGTTCGTCGCCTCTCCCTTTTCGAATGAGACCTGCTCCGAATGACAATCGGGTGGAACCACCGTGACCTCTCCGTTGTTTATATCTTTTTGTGGAACGATTGACTATTTAAGATATAATTGGACTTGGCATAAATTTTTAGTCTTCCCTATTATCTACCCGGACTTTAAGGATCTTTCAGTTTTCACCGCTCTGCTTGTTGCCCATGTTGTTTGTCGCAGGTAACATGCAATTGCTCGGCACAGAAGACGCGTACTGGTTCACTTTTCATGTTTTGTTTTAATTCTTGTTTCGTTTGCTTTGTTGCAGATACATCGACTGTGCGAAGCAGCACGGTTGCCAGTGCCGTTGCTTCGTTTCAAACGTCACAATCGAGCACGCTTTCCATAACAACAGGTGGGTCAAGTTCGGTCATCGTTGTGCAAAAANATNGCATCGCGTTGTTTTGGCGTGGTGGCTAAAATGGTGCAGCACGTTTTGGACGAAAACAAAGGTGAAATGACATCGCTAAACCTGCCGGTGAGCTCTCTCTCCATATATGTACTGTATATATGTAAAAACAGCTACAGCCACAATCGGATGATGTACTATCAGTAACTGCAATAAATGATGACGATGGCGCAGCTCGTGATTACGCCGCGATCACAAAGCTTCTCTTCATCGCTCACTGCGCCGCATGCGATGACTTCCATTCGCTCGACATCGCCGGGCGCAGCACGACGCACGACTTGCAGAGCAGCATTGCCAGCGCACTTTACAAGCCTTGGCATGGGCGTCGGAAGGATTTTTCCAAGGGGGGCAACAGCGGTGAAATTTCATTTGATCGACTCGAAACTAAAAGAAAAGCATCTTTCTACTGAAAAGTTAATAGAAAAATATCAAATTTTTCAAAATCCAGATATTCGAGGCTCCCTTCCGCCGCCATTTGACCCCCGGCAACCTTAACCTTTCTCTTATCCGCAGATTTCGCGAGCTGTCCGGTTCGGAGCATGACGTCGTTCCGGCGATGGTGCTCTACTCGTTTCGGAAGAATTTCGTCGATCCCTCTCCGGCGGAAGGATTCGACCGGATCGTCAGGTTCAACTTCGTCCCGCAGTTCGACGACGACGAGCGTCGCGACGCCTATCGCATGTATTTGGACTAGATCGGCAAGTTCCGGACTGGACTGGGGAGGGGACGAAGCGCTACCCTCTCGAACTGCGTTAATCCGCGACAGCTATGCAATCAAGACTAAGCGTGCGGAGAAGTCAATTCCGCACTATATACTGGCAATCAGATAACGTCAAGTTCAAAGCAAGCAATCCCCCCATTTTTATTTTGTCTTTCAGCAGAGCGCCGCTGATTACCTCTGCTGGTGTTTTGCTGTTATATCAGCATTGGTCGCTGCGGCGTTTGGGGCAAAGGGTGTGTGGGATTTGTCCTAACGTAGGGACGATCCCCGTGTTCTTGATCTTGTCTGCAAGTGAACCTGAATGGCGTTCACATATTTACGTCGTGTAATAGTAAATGTTGAAGGCAGGTATGATCCAGATCCGCGTAACACTCATCTACGTGACAGCAGTGCTTGTCTACTCTCGCGCTCTTTATACCCGCACCACGCGCGGAAGTCCGCATTCTGATCCGACAACGCAAAGCTCGAGAAACTTCTTAAAACTTACTGTGGTTGGCACGTAGGTGTGCGATCGACGCAACACTGTGTTTTAGGGAGACGTGAATTGTCGCTTGCCAACCAGCGTGTTGCTGGAATTCCGATCTCATTCCAGCAAAGCAATCAGCTGAATATTGTGAAAGGACGTTCCAACTTGAATCAGGCGATAGTCCCGCAATTGCTTCTGTTCAGCTTCGCACAGAGTCCAGCCAAGAGGCACTGGTCTGCGGCCCGTTTGTCTCAGATCAGGGGTGACCAACCTTTTTGTAACTGCGAGCTACTTCTCGTGTACCGATTAATTCGAAGGGCTACTAGTTTGATGCACACTTCTGAAATAAAAATTTTGCTCAATTTACCTTTAATTATTCGAGTATTGATCATGCTAATGTTATTTTTGGAGCAGGCCCGCGGGCGACCTACATGATCCTTGCGAGCGACCTTGTGCCCGCGGGCGACCTACATGATCCTTGCGAGCGACCTTGTGCCCGCGGGCACCATGTTGGTGACGCCTGTCTCAGACAATCGCGGCTCGGCTTCTTGCGGTCGGATGCCAAGGCTTGATAACAGTTTTCTGTGTTTGATTCACTCGTTTCGACCGTAGTTCTAGAAAGTGGCTTTCACTCCGCGACACGCAGCATGTCGAAGTAACCATGCTGCCGATTCACGTCTGCATAGCTTTTTTCGCATCTCCTTTATTCCAAGCTGATCGTGTGTGTGTGTGCCTGTACTGTTTTCTGTTTTCTAGAGATCTATCATGATTTAAACACGTCCTAAATTAAATTGATTCGTGCTTAGTATAAGTGGTTTCTCTCTAACGATGTTGCTCTGCCGGAATGTTGATTTCGTTGGTAATCTTGTTACTAATCATGGACTTCATTGCGGAGGAGGGTGAATGACGAAACAAACTGACTGAAGAGCGATAATGGTGCAAAGCTTTTGTTCAAAAGACTTGCACATGTAGATTTTTCCGAAGATCAATAAAAATAACGGCCAAAGCAAACGAAATAAAAGTCGTTTCGGTAACCACTTACCACCACTGGTGCTATGAGAAAAAAAAGTTTTTCTCTGTGTTTATGATGATAACAGTGTTTTCTGAAACATCTGCGTTTCATTTTGCTATGACCGTCATCCACTCCAGGCCTAGTCAGTTTTGGATGTATTTAATATTTAACCGGCGTCATACAAATGAGCGAGAATACGACTGCGCACGCTTCTTGCACTCACTTAAGATGAAAAAGATGAGCATAGTTACGTGGCATTTTTGAAAACGTTCCTACCGCTCATTGACGCAGCAACTGATTGTGTGACGCAACAAGCAACTGACTGCATCATATGATGACGGCTGGAAAACGCTCGATTTAGTGACGTCGATAAATCGCTGGTTAGAACGAATAAATTTCATTAATGCACTTTATTCACAAAACCATGAGGAGATGAAATGTTTAGCATGAACAAAACGGATCTGCGGTTTTTGGATTTTGTCATGAAAAAATTCCGTCCCAAACCAATATTGAGTTGGATCTTTTATTCTTGGATATACAGTGTTTTCAGCAAATTCTATACTGTATTGGGCTTTCCAGAATTTCTCCATAGTGATTTCAAGCAATAAAATACAGAAGGTTTTTAAACCGGATAGGGTGCCGATCTTCGGACGAATTCCATAATGTTTGCCTGTTCCGTTTGTTACGATTTCTGTTCCTTCGATACGGCATACGAAAACTGAGTCCTGAGCGTTCCATAACCGATGTGAGCGTACAGGCATGTCAATTCTCTGTCACTGTGCGAATAACGTAAAAAGCTGAGAAACGAGCCAGGGCAGAGCGTAGGATATTCTCGGAAAAGCTGTCGGAGAAAATCGTGGACCCCCCTCCCGTTTTATAGCGATATCATCGATTTGGGTGCCTTTAGTTTTAATTAAACGCCATTCTCTTTTGCAATTGCTCTGTTTTATTTTTTGTTTACGCAGGCATGCTGTAGTGTAAAAACTAGGTTTCGTAATCGTGTCTGTCAGCGCGGTGCGCTAAATAACTGCTTGGTGAGCGTTGACGTCGGGAATACGAAGGATTCTGCGGACGATGGAGCCAGTCTGCCCGACGGTACCGTTGGCGCTGTGACGGCGGTAGTTTTGAGATTCACAGGAACACAATGTCAAACTTCAAGTACGCAAAAAGGTCTGCTGAGCATGAGCGTTTGCATCGGCCAGAAAGTAGCTGCGAACTTCGTTTAACGTCGAACATAATTTTTTCGCCGCGTCGAAAGCTCGTCAGCATCAAACCTTCCCGCTCCGCCTGTTGAAAACTTTGCGCCTGGCTACGTTATTTTTTCTGATTTTAAAACTCTACCGAGTCTACGTCCGGTTGCTTTTCCGGATGAATAGCTAACTTTGCAGTACCGTTTTTATCCACCCGGTTGGTCGAATACAAAAACAAGCGTGTAGACCTGTGTCGTGAGTATGTCACTTTTGTGACTGGCGCATAGCTCCTAACGTCGTAAATCCAATGTCGCAAAGGGGCTTTCAGCCAAGTAATGATTAAGTCAGGTTGATCTACGTCTTAAGAGTAATTGCTTGTGTGCCACGAAATTCGTTTCATCTTTCTCTCGGTTCAGGAAAAAACGCGCCGCAGTCTCTTGGTACCTAAAGTATACAGTACGTCCCAACAGTCACTTTCCCGGCGGGCTTGGGCGTGAAAGCTGAAGGGGCCACTGCGTCGTCAGGCATATTGCTCACAGCCTCAGGCCCGTAGCCGCGCGGGGCATTCGGGGGCAATTACTCCCTACATTTCGTTGTGCCCAGAAAAACACATTTCAAACAAACAATAGAAACAAAAATATTTTCCCCCCTAAAAATGTACTTTGCTCTCTGAAACTTGGCTACGGGTCTGCAGAGCCCCCAAGAGTTTTTCCTTGTGTCGCAGCCGACTATAACAACTGCTGTGTTTCACTGTGCAGCGATGAACAGTCGAACTGCTCCTCCCAAAGCAACGTAGCAAACACCAGATCACCTGGCTGGTACGAATACGATGATGACCTACTTATTTACGAATCGAAAGGACTCGTTCATCGTTCAAAGATCATGGCATTCGATTTCGACTGGACTCTGATAGCAACGCGATCGGGTACGTGTGGGTCGAATTTTGATATTGCTCTTCTTATTGCCTTTAACCGCGCTTCTTCACAATTTGTTTTTGAACGTCGACACATGTTGAAAAAAAGCTTCGCTGAATCACATCTGTTTTTCGCGAATTGGGCTGCTGGTGATGATGCACTTCGAAAACGAAGCGATCCTTCGCAGAATTGGTTTAATGCAATTTGAAACAACAACTGCATCAGCATTTCAGTTATAGTCACTTTATAAAAATTGACTATTTCAGTGGGCCACGATACTGTTCTTTTCCTATCTTCTCGACTAATTATCCCGAACGATTTCTCCATCAATTTTTGCACATACGGTGTTGCAGTGAGAAAGATAAAATGCCAGGGACGTAGTTTCATGGGGACAGTGGGCGCACAATATATTTTGTCCCCCCAATATTTTGTTATGAAAAATAATGTAGTTGTACAAAATTTCGTGGTTACATTACTGTTGAAAACCCCCAGCATAAAACCCGGGAATAAATAAGAAAATTGGACATTATCATCGGATTACCTATAGAGACAGTGCACAGATTTACTATGTAAACTGAAATTATCATGATTGTTGATAATTGTGTTCCTTAATTTGAAAATATATCATTTTCACAATTTGCCTCCCATTTTGCCAATTTTTCAAAACGTGAACATTCACTAATGAGTGAACATGGTGACGTCATCGAAACGCAAACCATAATATTACATTTGTGTAATATGGACAATAAAATGCACATCACACAAAGTTTGTTCCCCCTCAAATTTTCCAGTAAACTCGGTCCCAGTAAAATGCTGCATGTCAATGATTTCGTCCGCAAACGCCCCTGTGCAGAAAACCCCTCCCGGCTCTCATCGTGCTTTTTTTAAATGCCAGAGATCCCCAGTTTTCCACCTTTCATTGGCGAGAATCTTTTGATCATGTCATGCCCAGCTACATGCAGGTGTCTTGTGCAGGTGACATTTTCGCGATAGATGACAAAGACTGGAAGTTTCTCTTCGACGAAGTTCCTGTTCGACTGCGGCGATTAGCGAGCGAAGGTCAGTGTTATTGCATCAACTCTTGGAAAAAATTCGATGCAGTGGTGTGTGTGTTGGTTGGCTACTTGTTCTGAACTTGGGTATTCTAAACTTGTCGTGCACTTGGTGATTCTTCTAGCGTTTAAACTGACTACCTCGAAGCAGTCAGATGTGCAGTTTCAGTCCAGAAATACAGGGTTCACATTCGCAGAGGTAGCATAATTCTTTTGTTTTTGTTGTAAAAATGAAAAATGCCAAAAATAGATATTGCTCAGCAGCTTTTTACGCCTTGGTCTCTTAAATATGTAGGTTTTTGGCTTTACCTGCATCACCGTTGTCATCGACCTCTGTGTTCGAAGGTACCAGGGTTAATAATTGAATTTTTCTATTTTCCAAATTTCAACTTTTATACAGGAGGGAATTGGCAATATTCTGTTACCTGCTAAGCTGGCGTTTGAAAATTTAAAAACCAATTTAGAATTTGCCGAGTTCAATCATGTGCTGACAAATGCACCTTCCCACAGAGAACGTGACGTAATTGCAATTAAGTCTTTTAGTGATGTAATAATACTGCGACTACAGGCAAGGAATCGTTTCGACAAATGACATCACACCTTGGGGCCAATAGCAAAGTAGGCTTAGCCTAACCCGCTACTCAGTCAACATTTTCATTTTGAAATTTCCTACGCTGTGCTTGTTCAGCTCTGTTTTGTCTTTCTCCTATCTGAAGAATAGCGGGCGTTTTGTGAGAGCTCAAAATAGTTTTCGTTTTCTGTACATGTTCGGTTTTGAATGCACGATCTGCTGAAATGAAGCCCATTTGTGTTCGTGTAAATTTGCTTGTGCGAAACCGAACTCAGGCACAATAGCAATCCTGTACACGATGTGCTGGGGCTCCGACAAAACGGTCATTTTCACTTTACTCTTCCTGCAGGTTACAAGTTAGTGGTGATAACCAATCAAGGTGGACTCTGCGGCACTGAGGAAGTTTATTTCAAGCGGAAGGTCGAGACCATCGTCGACATTTTGAATGTCCCGTGTCAAGTACGCTTTACCTGCTGGCTTTGAAACGATAATGGCTTCTGTTCCTATTGCGCAGCATTTCGGCCTTGATTATGCGGCTGTTTCTAGAGTCCACAGACTGTACCAGTTGGAGCCCGAAATAACCTTCGATTTCGGGCTCCGAAAAAATCGGAAAATTGTGTATCGTTGTAGAATGTTAAGGCAAGTCTAAATGTTGCAATCCTGGTTTTGTGGTTAATTGAGACGAATCCCCAAACCTTTGAAAAAGAAGTCACCTTTTTGCGAAAAGGAACATGATGCCAAGAGTGCTGGGTGAAATTGACGAGCTGCATTTCTTTTTGCGCTACTTATTAGCGCTGTCTAGGGACGCCGAAGTATGGGGGCGAGGTGGGGGCGTTGCTTCTATGACTTAATCTGCGGACGGGGAACTGGGCTGAAGTGACTTTTTATCAACAGCACCACGATCAATTTCGTGTTCCAAGAACGCATATCGATATCAGGTGATTTCAATGCAACCTTTCGCTCCTCTAAAAATTACAAATGCGACGTCGTTTACTTTTCAACCAAACCTATTAGCAGAATATGTGAAAGCGTCCACCTTTCCTTTTTTCTTGCTTTTCTGCATAGAGCTATAAGGTGGTCAACACTTTTGGGTTGGAAGTGATTCATAGCTGCGTAACAATGTTCCTAAAGGGGGAGTTGTCCATTATAATCATTATAACAGAAATGTCTTAATCACAACTCGCGCCTTCGGTTCTCAGCATATCCCGCCTCGACCTTCTTTTGGTCCGGTATCCTTCATATCGTTTTTTTTTATCTATCGCTATGCAAGTGTGCGACGAAACTTGTGCTTTGCGCTTACCATTCAGTTATTTCGTGTGGTGCGTTAACGCTCGTTCTGCTCTAAATGACCTGCACCCAAGAAAGTCTGAAATGGTCGGAAAGCGTATAGTCCGGCTTTATGGAAAACAAGCCCTGGGTAAGGTTTGCAAATTTTGCTCGTGTAATGCAGGATTCAAAAGCGACAATGCTTGCTTACAGTTTCAAAGCCATTACCGACACAGCTGCCACCTCAGCTGCGGGTGGCAGCGGAATTGTTGCGCGTGAATTTTCTGAAATATACGACGCGCGCGTGCGTCGCGAGTGCTCATCGGAATTTTGAACGTTCCAAGATTTTTAATTTCAAAGCCTACACATGTTGGTTTCAGACTGTCGCTTAGATGCTGACACTGCCAACTTGGCTTGTAGTTGCTGTGAGTGCGGTTGGGTCGATAAATCGATGAAGCGAAACAATGTTCCTGACGAACGCAAAAGTGATTGCATTGGCAAATTGCACGGAGCTATTACAACCAAGGCTTTCTATAACCTTTTCTGGTAACCATTTGCAACCAAGGCTTTCTATAACCTTTTGTAACCTAACCTTCTGTAACCTTTTCCTGGCACTGTTTCTTTCAATCCCTGCTGAAAAGTACTTTAAACATCCAGACGATGTGAGAGCGCTTCATCAACCGTGCGCCGCGCGTCGCTGACACGAATTGTTCCAACAGGGTTGGAACAGCGGACGTTAAGATTTTCGATTCCAGTGGGAGTTGAGTGTCCTGAAAACACGGACGACTTTGTTGACATCGTCCATACGTTGAGAGGCCTTGGCTTCATGCGCGCTGGCCACTTCGTGCACAGTCGTGTAATATACAGCTGGTGGATCAGCAGCTGTTTCCAAGGTCGGCGGGTTAGCCACGTCACAAGTAAAATTCATGAAGGCATTTTTCATGCTGAACCATTATTAACAATGAATATGATCATCTCATCCTGATTTTTAATTCCCGAACCACAAACAGAGAAGTTGCCCCCAAAATACAGGAAAATTACAATCAAGCGGCGAAGTTTTCGATTTTTGCGGAACATTCAGTGGTTCCCCTGTATAACTGATCTGAGTGGTTTTGTCGCTAGCCGTCCTAATCATTGCTTGTCAAAAAACAACGCATGCCCGTCTCAGTAAACCATTCTGAAGCCGGTTGCAGATGAAAAGGCAGAACTTCAACAAGGGACCGTGAGTGCTCTGCAGAAACAACATTTGCAGCACCTTCGCGTCATGGGTGACGTTTGACGCGAAGCGCCTGCAACTACTCGGCTGCGTTACGTCGCTTACTCATGTTTCCGGAAACGTTGTGATAAACACGGAAGATCCCTCCAACATCTGTCTGCTTGAGAACCAGAGCTGACTGGTTTTAACTGGTAGACTTCCTGTTCAAGGTGGCTTGATCAACCGCTTGTTGACATTCCTGGTTTTGCGTAAGGCGTGTTGAGAAATTCCCGTCTGTTTTTCTTTTTTTTTACCGGCACTTTCAATCAACAACTACAATATCACTGCAGCTTCCTGACCCTTGGTTTAGCTCCACCGCCGGAAAACGTAGCAATTTATAGTTCATGGACTTTGCCGGCTTTATGCGAATTTACGTTTACATACTTAAGCCGAACGTGCAAAATTCAACGCCATTAACCAAAATATTGTGGAAGGCAGGTCTTATGCAGTACTGCAGTGAAGTCAAAAGATCCGTATCTCTTGATTGTGTAAAAAGACTTCGGTTCAAGTTGGGACAAAAACAGAAGTTCCTAAAATTCTCCCGTACCATATTAAAAGAACAACGCAACCGTCGCGAAGGAAAGGAATGCGGGGCGAGGCATAAACGGCGCGCCAACAATTACTACTCGAGGCCTGATCAGCAATCAAGTGGAGACGTCGCTTAAGGGCAACGCTAAGAATGACACGCAGCGATCCAGCGGACATTACAGTCAATGTTTTTTCTTACAAAGGTGCTGTGAATAGTGAATTTTCTTGCGGGATTAATTACGTCAAAAAACTTAAGGCTTATAATGAAAATAACGGCCAAAGAAAACGATGCAAACGACATTTTTGCAGACTCCTGCTACCATCGTCAGCGCGTTTGCAATTGAGTCTTGATCTGCTGCGTCTNGTCGCAATGCTGCTGTTGCAGCAAACTGACTTTTACATTCGCGCAGGTAATCGCCAGCACCGGGTACGATAAGTACAGAAAGCCGGATACCGGAGCGTTCGAGTGGCTCCGGCGGCGCGGCAACGGCGGCATCGCCGTCGACCCCGCAAATGACTTCGTGTTCGTCGGAGACGCTGCGGGGAGGGTGAAAAACTGGGCTCCGGGAAAAAAGAAAGACTTCAGCTGCAATGACAGGTCTGTTGTCGGAAAGCAAAGAATTCCGAGGTCACGCGCGAGGCATGATCTGTTTGCTTCAGCGGAGCAGTGTTTCTTTTCCGCTTTTTTGTCTCTCTGTCACTCGTGTCGGCATTTTTTTCACCCATGCCAGTTTTGGAAATTAGCATTTTCAGCGTTTTTTAGGCTTTGAACTGTGACACTGTGATGCCCAGACAAACGCCATGCGCACAAGATTGCAGTGGCACCCCACGAAGCGTTTCGTGCTCACCAGCGAAAGAACACTGGTGTAGAGACCGCGTGCGCTGACGACCACAGTCCCTTATTTCGACAAACTAGTGAAACAAAAACAGGGACAAGGCACTCATTATCACTTGTGAATGTTGGCGATAAACAATCTAATTTTCCTAAAACTACTGTTTGCATTATTCTTGTAGTCTACCTTGAGTCTGCGGAAATTTATACTGGGCCGAAAAAAGAGGTTGGGAAACACTGGTGTAGGTCGAAGTGGGGTGTACTTCGTCGTTGTAACCAATGATGCGCGAACGGATGTGACAGAAGCTGCTTGGATGCGTTGCGGTGTTGGGTCTTGCAATTTCGTTTGTTTAAAACAGGGTCTCCAAACCACGGCCCGCGAGCCAAATCCGGCCCCTGAAGCCACTTCATACGGACGCAAAGACATTTTGTCAATACCTAATGAAAAAATAATGTATTTACGAAACCTTTGTTGATTTGGTAGAATGTAACATATCCTGAGGCAATCGCAAGGCGTCCGGCCCTCGGATTGTTGTGTAGTGGCTTATGTGCCCCCTGACAAGAAGCTGCACCCCTTATGAAAGGGCAGGGGGGAAAAAGTCTCCGTCGTGCACCGCATTTCCGGCGTCCCTGGTTGCATGGCGCTATTACATGCGTGTAGGTAGTTCCGTGGACATTGCGGGCCAAGCTATTGTTCCTTGCACTGAACGTTGCAAAACCGTACGCTTTGATTCAAAAGATTGTTTGGGTTCCATACAAAGTCTTCTTCTTGTGCACAATTCCACCATCCTTGAAGCTTTCGGCTGATTGCGATCGATGCTTGGTACCTAGTAACTTTGAATTTGAAAAGCTACTACCGTCAAAGCTGACATCTAATAAACGACATTGAGCCACGTTGAACACGTGGCCGTCGGAAGGGGGGCTTGGACTCCCATACTTTGAAATTGTACACTTTTCTAAAACCTTTTCAGTAGAAAGATGTTTATCTCTTAGTTTCGAGTTGCTAATTCGAAATTTCACCACTTTTGGCTCCCCCAGGAAAAATACACTATTGCCCCCCCCAGGAAAACTCCTACCGACGCCCATGGTTGCACACACTACGCCATTCGTGCTTGTTTCGTCATTTGCAAGGTTGTTCGTGCGGAAATATTTCGACTTGGCATTCTTCTGTTTTGCAGGATGTTCGCCCTCAATATCGGCGCCAAATTTTACACGCCCGAAGAGTTCTTCCTCGGACACAAGCCAGCCGAATACGTATTGCCAAGATATTACTGAAACTGTACCGGGGCCCGTGCTGGGAATTTCGGGACCCAATTAGAATACTGATGGCGAGCCCTGATGGGTTGGGATATTTCCAAATGCCAACACAGTCTTCATAAACCTCTCCTATTTACATGCGACCCGATTAAACACCCTTGGTCCACACAAATGCTGTCTGACACGTTCTCGCACTCACACCATTGTGGCTGAATCCACCATTGTGGCTGAATCCACAATGGTGTAGTCAAGCGGCAGAAAGTTGCTTGCACCAGTTCCACAATAGTTTCGATCTTTGAGACTTCGAAGCGCCACACGGAATAAGGCCTAATTGCGAGAAATCCAACCCAAATCCCAGAGTGAAATATAGCAATATTCGCAGTATGCCGCGACCAGACCTCTCCGCATGCACCTGCTAACTGATCACGAACTGCCGAAAGCTTGTTACGTCGCAATGGCCATTCCGTTCTTGAACGGTGAAACTAGCGCTCGTTAATCGGCAGGCGCCAGAAGCGCAATTTAGAAACAAAATTTTTTATACTGGCGTACATCCTCAAACGTTACCGCACCGTCATGCAACGATATATGTGTTTAGCTGAAATACGTGTTGTACTTCAGTCAATAAATTTAAACGTTGCTTTTTACCAATCTGATGTTTTCAAGCAATACTACCAATACCGAGTATCTTTAAATATTGTAGGCATCCATGAACCACGAATAATAAAGAATTTATGCAGAATCAGCGGTTCCACCCGCATTAAGCCCAGAAGCGTCACCAGAAAGTTTTCAATAGGGGGCTTTGCGTTTCTTTGGGGGGGCTTTGCATTTATGCGGAGGGGCTTGACATTCTAAAAATTGACAAAAACTACACCGATCTATAGCGTTTCATGTTTCAATTTGGGGGGCTTGGAGCTTCGTTTCGGGGGGTTAAGCCCACCAAAGCCCCCCCTTGGCGACGGGACTGATTAAGCCAGAAACCTATTTCGAAAATAATTTGCAAAGCAGCAGATCCGTAAACAACTGCGAAAACTTGCTATCGAAATTCAACTAAAACTACAAATGGTTGAACTCACTCTGTTTTTTTAAAGCAACCTTGAATAAACCGTTACAAGTCGAATGTTTTTTACAGAGTTGCGACGTTGTAAACATTTTGTGGATAACTATTAAATATCCTTTGCACACGATGTTCGGGCCCAAATTTTTAAACTATGTCCAACACATTTTTCTGGGAGGGGCAAAAACTTTTATAGGGGGGAATCGCCCCCTCTAGTTACGGGCGTGGCAATTGGTGTTACTTTCATTGATCCATTGCTTTTTCATCACTCATTATTATTATATGTGCAGTAGTACTTATACCTGAAAAAATTTAGCACAGTTCATCATTAGCCTGTTTAGATGTGTCGCCTAGTGCTAATGAGTCGCTTGTGGTGTAATACCTGTTAATCTTCAGGTTTGATATCTCGCCAGTCCTGTCGCCACGGGGGGGGGCTTTGGTGGGCTTATCCCCCCAAATTTTAATATGAAACATCATAAATCAGTGGAATTTTTGTTAAATTTCAATGTTGAATGTCTACCCCCCTTGCACAAACGCAAAGCTCCCCGCACAGTCACAAAGCCCTCTGTTGATGACTTTCTGGCGACGGTTCGGTTCTGTATCTCACACTTTGTTACTAAACTCAACGGAGTTTTTTTTGCATTGCTGCTAATAGTGATTACTTTGAAGTCTTTGCAGTGTCAGTTGTTATGATAATGTTAACCAAAGGCAGAGCATAAGTGTTGAATTAGTTTATTTGTCTTTGAATCTTGAAGTTGGATTTCACATTGTCATAGGATCTTGGATTTAAACGAGATTTGGCGTTCGGATTTGGATTGGGTTTTGAAACAAACTTGTTGGATCGGTTAAGGATTTGGATTTGAAAAAAATCCTTTCATCTCTGCAAAAGAACAAAAGTAAAAGTATGAGGCCGACTGCCACGGTCACAATGTAAATGCTACAATAAACCAGGATCCAATGCATTGAGGGGTGCTAGACCATCAGTGAAACGCAAAGACTTAGATCTAGCTCACTGTTACTTGGACCAACAGTGATAGCGTCTCTCAGGTCAAGGACTCGACTGGAGTGACAAATCAATGAGTCAGAGTCATATTTACAAAATCTCCAAACATCTGATTCACAAACCCCATTTGTTTGCAAGCTAGGAAATGAGTTTTTTGCTTCAATGATGATCAATATTGGCGCAAATTTTCTGTTTTGGCTGTGTCTGCTTGTTGTGTTATGCTGCATTTCCTTGCGTGTTCCTACCTAACACGGAGGTATAGCTGGAACTTTGCTTTCCATTGAGTGGTCATCAGGCCACAATAAATTAAACACATTATCGTGATGTAGCATTTGCGTATCGTCATCATGGTAGTCGGCCTCATACTTCTACTTTGGGTGTTCCACAGAGATGAAGGGATTTATGTTTTTCAAATCCAATCTAAAATTATAGCCCAGGAGTGGCCAAACTGCGACTCGCGAGCCGCATGCGGCTCTTTGAGCTTTCCGAAAAATTATACATTTGTTTATTATTTTTTATATATATCGCTATTATATAGCGACTATGGCATTCTTTTGCAAGTCGTTCCAAAAAGAATTATGAGGTTGCAGAAGCGTAGATTGCAAAAAAATTCGTGTTTTTAGATTTTAATGTTGTGGCTCTTTGTAACTTGGGTTTTGCGATATGCAGCTCATACATAGAGCAGGTTTGGCCATCCCTGTTATAGCCTATTTCAATATCCAATGCAAATCCTAAAACCAAATCTTTTCAAAATCCATTAGAATCACTGCTATTAGGCCAGGCCCATATGCCATCCAACTCAAAAGCTTCAAAGACAAATAAATAGTTCGGAAACTAATTCAAGTTAACTTATGCTCTACCTTTGGCTCACAACATCCTAGCAGTTGACACTGCAACGACTTGAAAGTACTCACTGTTAGCAGCAATGCAATGAGAAGCTCAGCAACAGCGTGTAAGATATCAGACCAGAAGACTAGCAGGTGTACAATACAAACGACTCATTAGAACTGAGCTACACATATAAACAATGATGAACTGTGCTAAATGTTATGACTCATATCTTACGAGGCATAGGTTGTACGCAGGGTTATAGTGGGGTGGCAACGCGTTCCCACACCTTTTTGCGCTAGTAACATTACTTGAAAATTAAGATTTTTCATTTCAATTCCTACGTGTAGCGTCTGAAGCAGCATAAATGAAATAAATGACAAGTTATCTTTCGCATAGTACGGCAGCATAGTTGTGTTATTACTGTTAGTGACATCAACAATTACATTTGCGTAATCCACGCTTCGTCTGATTGTTTGCATTTATCGTAACTCCGCTATCTTCGTTTCAGAGGAGTAATTAGTCTTGAAGTTTTCAGGCCGTTGCGCAGTAAGTTACAGCTTTATGAGTGGATTGCGAGAACTAAAGGAGCTTTTTGCGTGTGAGCGCATCTGAACGATATTTGGTGTTAGAGTTCGGTTTTAACTCAAATCAGGGGTGTAGTGGGGTAGGAACGGCATTCCCATACCTCTTTTCTTTAGCACTACATCCCTGGTTGCACGGTATGTATGGCAATGCAGAACCGTCGCCAGAAACTCGTCAATACGTTTGTGCGGGGGGGCTTGACATTCAAATTTAACAAAAATTCCACTGATTTATAATGTTTCATATTTCAATTTGGGGGGGCTTGGAGCTTTGTTTGGGGGGGATAAGCCCGCCACAGCCCCCCGTGGCGACGGGACTGTAGCAATGTTGAATCAAGAAAAGGGTCTTGATCAATGAAAGTTAGACTAATTCTGTAATTTTGATGACAAGATACATTAAAGAGCAGACTTCTTTCGCTGGTCATAGTCAAGGCTCAACATTCAAACAAACACAAAATACAATCGTGACGGATTTGAGAAAATCCACTGAACCAAATATTCAATACAATAATCTGCATTCCCAAAACTGAACGAAAAGTTGCGAAAAAATTCAAAATAGTATTATCGAATCCATTCCAAATCTGGTTAATCAGAAATTATAAAATCCAAATCCATCAAAAAACTAGAATGCGGCAAGATTTAAATCAAAATCCACGTTGATCTCAGGTCATTTTTTCGGCATATGTAAGACAAGGAAGTATATTTCCTACAGCAAGGTATTGCTCGATTCGTGGAAATGACTGAGAGTGAAGCAGAGAAATCAAACTGAAAGTGTTTTCACAAACAATTTAGATCTAAATAACCTGGAATCAAGATTGCTAAAACAACATTGGACACCATTTGCTGGTTGGGTGCCATTTCGTATGAAAAGAAGACATAGAAACAATGTTAAATTTCATTTGACTCGACATTCACTCGAGCTTGCAAACCAATAACTTGATGTGACTCGACAGTTCTTTGTAACTCGACTCTGATGCGACTCGAAAAAATTTTAGATAACTCTGACTCCATAAATCACTGGTTGGAACACCTGTGCCTTAAAATCTAGCATAACACCACTACACATTCAGAACAGAAATTTGGGCCACTATCAAACATGCGTCACTGAAATAATAAGGTTCATTTTTTTCTGTCCAAACTAAGGTGGTTTATTAATCAGATGCAATCAGTTGTTTTGGAGATCTTGTAAAAATGACTCTGACTCGAATCTCGATTTTTTCATTGTGACTCGACTCCCGTGTGGCAATCACGCTAGCGCGACCGCTACATGCAAGCAAGAACGGCCAAAGCAAGGAGTAAGAGAAAGACCAAGCAAACGACGCTAAAAAGTGACTTCCATGCATATGGAAGTGAGATGCTCTCTTTGGCTAAATCGTCTCGCGCGATGACATCACCAACAACTTCCTAAATTAGCGTCATCGAGGTTTCTATGTTCACACTGAAGGTGTGCGAACACAACCGGACCGCATACCTTCACCGTCATTCGGTATAAAACATGACTCGAGTCTTCACAACCTCGTTTCTTAACGTGACTGAAGTCGAATAGAGTCACCAAAAATCATGTCTTGACTCGAGTCACGCAATCGCTGAAAGATTGCCAAATGCGCCTTGAAAACCTTGAGAGTGCTAAACCACAACGGTTCATGATAAAAGAGGTGACTGCCGCAATGTTTCATTTTATTTGAAGAATTGCAGAAATTACAAATTTTGATTTCAAAAAGTGATGATCGAATTGCCAATTTTAAAGGATTTTTGTTTAAGATAGTGTTGCTCTGCTTTTCAATTACTACCAAGCAGTGATGGAATCTCGAGTAGAGATGGCACGGGCCAGCACTTTTGCAGCCGGGCCCGCCTGGGCTCACAAGAAACAGCCCGGCCTGGCCTGTTTATGCTAAACAACAACTTATTTTCTGGCCCGGACCAGCCCGTAATATAAAGTAGGCAGTGTCTATTTTGCCACCAAAATGGTGGCGGCAACAGACTTGGCAGAAACGAAATAGACATAAAAGATAAACCCTAAATCTAACCTTAACACTAACCGTAGTCCTAACCCAATGCTAACCCTAATGCTATCCTTAACAGTAACCCTAACGCTAACCCTAAACCGTAACCCTAAACCATAACGCTAACCCTATCGCTAACATTAACTCTGACGCTAACCCTAAATTTTTGAAAAAAGAAAAAAGGGAAGTCGCCAAGGAGGGAGTCGAACCAAAAATCAATGGCATACCAGACGTGAAGCATAAACGCTACACTACGAGCAGCAAGGCAAATGTGTGCCAAACTGACCTTTTTATTTGAATTGTGTCAATGCCACGAGACCGAATGTTCGACTGGCGGCAAAATAGCTCCAGGCGATCTGTTGCCACCAGCATCTTGGTGGCAAAATAGACACTACCTATAAAGTAATCTCAAATTCAAAGTAGCAACAAGTTTTCGGTTCATTGCCCTTTGGACACTAAAACCAGTTATGCAGTCTTAAGGCAGTGGGTATAGGTCTGCCAAGGGGCCTTCACTTTTGAAAACGTGTTAATTTGCCCGTCGCCTGTAACATGACACTAACACATGACAAGAGTGCCCTAGGCTACACTACACTTGCTGGTAACGTATCAAACCTAAACCAGAGGTCACCAACATGGTGCCTGCGGGAACCAACCCAAGTCGCTCGTATGGACCATGTGAGTTGCCCGTGGCCTGTTCTGACAACAGCATAAACATGATCAGTTTCTTTACAATGATAAGTGTCTTTAATTTTTATTATTAATGATAACATCATATGAAGACAAAATATGCAAATTTTTATTTCAGAAGTCTGTATCAAACTGATAACCCTTCGCATGAATCTGTACCAAGAAGCAGCTCTGGGTTTCAAAAAGTTTGGTGACCCCTGCCTTAAACCCTAACCTAAGCCTAACCCCTAATATTCAACCAAGGGTTCAGAACCTGGGGTGCATGTACCCATTGGGGTAGATTTTCCTATCTGAAAGGGCACATTTGAGGNTAGCAACGGAAAGGAAAATTGTTTGCATATTATTCATTTCGAAATACTCGTATTTATACATAGGTCACCATCAGTGAATATTATTTTAAAAATCAGTAGATGCTTATTGGTAAATATATTTTTGTTATTTTCCTCAGCCTTTTTGTCATAAAAAATTTTAGGGATATATGCTAATATAACGAAATGCTGAAGGGGTACATGGCCGGAGAAAGTTTGGGAATACTTGTCCTAAGCCTAAACTTCGGCGACAGACTATAACTGAGTGTTGGTTGCTTTGATTGATTCCTAACATGGTTCACTGATTTGCATGGAAACAAGTGAAACGGAACGTTGACAGAACGGTAAAATGGAGAGAACATCAGCGAAAAAATCAGTTGTTAGATTTTGAGACTTTGCAAAAAACAAAAATTTTTGGCTAGCAGACTGCAGCGGCCCGGAATGACGTCATCGCTAAAAAAATGCTGGCGGACTGTTTCAAAACCTCTAGCGGACGGCCTGAAGACTGGACTGTTAGTGGCCCGTGCCGTCTCTAGTCTCGAGACCTATTTTTGCAAGTCTCAGTCTCGAAGGTTTCAGGTCTCGTCCCGGCAAGGGCACAACGAGGAAAGATGGCGCCCGCAGCAAGAAGGAAGTTTGGCACCCCTTATGTGCGAATCTGATGTCTTTCGGAAGCAATTGTACTGTATTGAAGAAAGTACGTAGGACACTGCTGGGACTTTTCGGCGGCCTCCGCAGGCATTTGGCTCCTCCTGCAGTTATTCGGCCCCCCGTAGTTATTCTGCGCCCAGAGAATTGTGCCCCCTTTGTTACACCCTTGCGTCTCGATCTGGAAGACTACAAGTCCCGAGACTTTGAATATTGCAAAGAAATGGTTTTGAAAAATTTCTATAATTTAACAATTTTGTTTGTTGTATTTGCAGGTAAGAAACAACCAAAACGTGTCTGAAAAATGCCAGAAATTCGAAAAAAATTCAACTCAGAGGTGATGACGACATTTTTTGTTTAAACTCGGCAAGATGCACAAATTTTGAAGTCTCGAGTCTCAGTCTCGAATATCAAGTCTCGAGTCTCAGTCTAGGATTTTTTGATGAAGTCTCCGTCTCGAATGTTACGGTCTCGACTACATCACTGCTAGCAAGTTCCAATGTCATTACAAAACGCAGTGATTTATTCGAGAAGGTAGCGTCGGAGACCATTTCTCTTGGCCCCATCACTGGTGAAACGTTTTTAATTAGGTGAAACTAGCAGATCAGATCATGTTTGAACTGGACTGAAGCTCTTTGTGGGATTAGCATATCAAAACTGGGATAGCTTAAACTGAAGTTTCCAAAAGTACGGTTTGTAGTGGAGTTTAGATGTTAGCTGCCCCTTTATTTCTGCCTCTTAGATTTTTTTGAAGGCTGAAAGGCTGCGTGTCATTACTTGAAAAATCCTGTTTTGTGCAGCAACTATGTACAGCACAACGATAACAAGTGTACATTTTTGATAAAATACATTTACAAATTTTTTCAAGTTGGATGTTTTTTTTGCAGTTTGTTTCTCTTTTGGCGCAAAATATACGAGATTTTTGGGATAACATTAAATTTTGGTAAAACTTGTGCTTCGTTTTCTTCATCCGGACCACCACCGCAGAATGTGGTCTGACAAGTCTGTTTTCTCATGGAATGGTTTCTGGGAATGTTAGCCTGGGACCCGTGGCATGCCGCCAGCTTGTGGGAAGTAACACAAAGTTTGAATTCTAGAAACTGTTCCAACATGAAGATGGATATGTTTGACGATTTACGCCGAATGAACAAACGGCAGGTAATCCTTTTTTTGTTGCGTGGACCTTTGCTTCATTTCATTTTGTTGAACTTTTGTTTGGCGAGTGTTTGGCTTCAGACTTGCAACTGTAAACTGCACACGAACCGAGGCCTAGGCTACTGCAGTCTTAATCTTGTTTTATTTCTGGGACAACACAAATTAGGAAAACAGCGTAAAAAANCATGTCCGCGGNCACGCCACGAACGATGCCCTGACAACGAATATATGCATGTNATAAGCCGTCGTTGAGTATTTAATTAAGTTCGAAGTTACGTCTACTTGCAATCGAAATGTCACCTAATAATGTAAATCAAATGTTACCTTCACCACTTCACTTAGTAATGCACAGCCATAAAAGGTAGCGGCAACTCTGCTTGAGAACTACTGAGTGTAGGTATGGAAAAAGTTTGTGTAAATTTTTGTTACAATAAATGACCACAAAAAAGTTTTTGTTTTTTGCAACAACAGATTGCACCTTATTGTTTTGGTAAGGTAATGGCTATAGGTCCACCTGCAGTGGATTTTCAAAATTATTCGTTTGCTATCTATCCATGCGACACTGTCGAGATCAGGGGTTCCAAAACTTTCCCTGACCATGTACCCCTTCAGCATTTCAACAGACGAGCATGTACCCCTAAATTTTTTTGACAAAAAGGTTAAGTTGAAATAATCCGACCTAAATGTTTGGTGTCTGATAATGGATGTCTTGGTGAAGACCCACCAGCCGTGCTTAGCAACGCTGCCACCATCAGGAATGGACTATCTTCAATTGGCCTGGAGATAAAAATGGGAGCTACTCATTATCAACAATACAAACAGCAATGGGCACCAAACAAGTAAGCTTTTCCAGGATCAACTCTCTCAATTCCAGACCCCAAGCAATGGCAGTTACTCGGATTCCTTTTGTATCAGGAATCTGCCCCACTGCACTTAAAAGCAGAGACTGAAGTGCTTGACAACATCAATGAAAACCTCGAGCTAATCGAGCCGCATCAAACTTTTTTCATAAAAAAATTCCCTCTCAATCCCCAAACCAATACATTTGCTGCATAGTGTCCCATGTTTCAAGTGCAAAGGGGAACTGGAGGCATTTGACAGTGCTATAAAAACCAACATAGAAAAAGTATGCAAAGTGACCTATGGAAAAGAAAGCTGGTTACAAGCATCCCTACTAATTTGATATGGATGCCTTGGCCTCTGTTCAGCTACAGACGTGTGTCTGCCATGTTTTCTGTCGTCATCTTATGCCTGTAAGGGCCTCGTCAACATTTTGCTTTCCTCTCGTGACAAGGAACCCCTTCATGCGAAAGAAAACAAAGAAACTGATGCTTAGTTCCAACACCATTATTCATCACCACAAAAGGAAATACAATCAGCCTAGGATGACCACGACTGCAAAAATTAACTCGAAGCAAATGGCTGCACAGGAAAGCTTCACTGCTGCCTGATCAGAAGCCTTCCCAGTTGCTAATGTTGGAATCTTGCTCAGTACTAATAAGCTCCGTATTGCAATTGCCTTCTAAACTGGCACTAAAATTTTTGAAAGAGTGGAATGTGGCTGTGGTAAAACTGTGGATAAGCTAGGGCTCTTGCAATCCGGAGCTCCACTGACTTTTCTGCTCCAAAAATGTAGGCTGCTTCCCCAGACATTAGTCATCCATTCTATTATCAAAAGGTCATTCACCTGCATTAATGTCCCTTCTACCACAGAGCTTGTCAGCTTAACATGGGATAGCAAAAAGCCTGATGGATTGACTTTGGGCCCCTGGTAAAGAGATCTGAGCCTGGTGTGGCGTGTGACAGTTGTGGACACCTTTGCTCAGTGCCACCACAAAAACAGCACTATTCAGACAGGCATTGCAGCAACAGAGGCTGCAAAATGTCAAATACAATGACCTCCAACAATTCCTGCTTTCAACCAGTTGCAATTGACACCACTAGTGTGTATGTCAATCCCATTGCCCGTTTTTGAGCGGCCTTGCAAGAAAACATGTTGATATGTCTGGTGATCCCAGGGAGTGACAGTGATTGCACCAGCACCTGTACCTGGCTGTGGTCAGGGGAAATGCTGTCGGCATATTGGCTTGTGTGCAAGATTGATTTTATTTTAGCCATCCTCAGTGTACTAACTGCATTACTGCCTGCCGCTTGTCTCAATACATAGCTATTGCTTTCCAAATGTTCATATTTTCTGTAAGTTTTGTTGTCCCCTTGTACAGTGTTATCTTGATCAATTTTTAGCTATCTTGACTACTGCAAAGCCTATGATAATGCTACAGCGTTGTAATATGTTCCACTTCACTTTGAAATTTCTGAGATTAAAACAGCCAAAATCTACTGAGTTTTTTTAACTTTTATATTTTTAGACCATAAAGGTACAATCCGTTTTCTTTGACTCAAACGTAATATGTTGCGGCTGTACAATAAATGTGCACTTTGATATAGGCAAATTTACCCCTGGGGGTACATGTATCACAGGTTGGGAACCTCTGGTCTAAATGAAATATTGAGTTCATCACACTACCAACACGGTGAACATAGTTGAGGGGAAATGTCTTTGACTGAGTATGAGTGGTTGTCAGTTCGGCTATCACTATTGCTGCTTTTCCTTTGGTAGTAGTGGTTACACTTTTTCTGGGACTGGTTTTTATTTACTTCTTTATAGGCAGTGGCTATAGGTCCTCCAGTAGACCTTCATTTTTGAAAACATATTCATCCGCTGCCTGTAACATGACAGTAACGCAGGACAAGTGTGCAGCAGACTGCACTACGCTTGGTAGAAACGTAGTAAACCTCGAAATCTAAACCCTAAATGTAAACCCAAAACCTAAACCTAACCCTAAACCTAAACCCAAAATGCAAACCTCAAACATAAACCCTAAATGTAAACCCCAAACGTAAACAAAGCCTAAACCTGAACCCTAAACCAGAAGTGAGGAACCTCCAACCCCCTGGCCAAATGCAGCCCACGTGAACATATGATATGGCCACATCACTGTATTTCGTACCCAATTTATGGTGCAAAATCACATTGAAACAAAGCTCCATGATAATCAGGCACTTGAGGTACGATGTACTAAGCCTCCATCGCTCATTGTAAGATAAGGTAGAATCTTAGGATAAATCAGTTGTTATTTGTGTCCCACCAGCAATAATCCACAATTCATGCAATTCATGATAGTAAATAGGTTCCCCACCCCTGCCCTAAACCACATATCTGAAAGCAAATGTTTCGAAACTTTTGAAAAAAGTAAAGAAAATCTGTTCCCATAAAAAGTACAAGCATTATTACCAAAATGAAAGGCACAATAGTGAGAGCCAAACTGAAAACCATTCACACAACAGATGTACAGTGCAGACAAGTCTGCTCGCCTACCATGATGGTGCACTAGATAGACAAACTCAGCCTTTTATTCAAACTGTGTCACCGCCGGCGGACTTATAGCCACTTACTTTCAATTTTTGAAAACTTATTCGTCTGCTGGTTTTAATGTGACACTAATGCATGACAAGTGTGTAATAGACTGCGCTACGCTTAGTAGAAACATACAAAACCTAAACCTTAGCCTGACCCCTGAACCAAAACCCCAAACCTAACCCTTAAACCCCAAACCTAAACTGTAAATCTGAACATAAAAGTTTAGAAACTTCTGAAAAAAATAACTAAAATCCGGTTACTAGCAAACGTAGTAGGAATGCAGTCTAGTTATTTTTTC